>Ga0136643_10005985_pt1 | contig 17331 bp, 11 predicted proteins | sample TergutLab28metaG_FD_96883 | JGI IMG/M metagenome (GOLD analysis project Ga0136643, IMG submission 96883) | Labiotermes labralis P1 segment gut microbial communities from Petit-Saut dam, French Guiana - Lab288 P1 (version 3) (version 3) | ecosystem: Host-associated > Arthropoda: Insects >... | reverse complement strand
AATTGCAATTATATTTTGAAAAAATAAAGTTAAACATATGCAAAAGGCAAAATTTTAATTCGTTATACTGAAAGTTCTAAATTCGTTAAAATGAAATGTTTTAACACACATTAAATAGGGAAAGGGGAAGGGGCCTAAAAATAATTTCGCAATTCTGAACATTTCGTTATACTGGCGTTCGTTACAGCAACATTTTACTGTGTATATATATATATATATATATTTTTGGATGATCAATAAAAAAGAGTAAATAGGTTTTAAAGGAGTTAATTGATTAATTTAAAATGTTAATCATGTATTTAAAATTAAATATAATAAAATGTATAAATCATAGAGGAAATTGGAAATTTTCATTACAGTAATCTTTCTTTCTGCTTTCTTCATTTTATCAAAATGCTCCTCTGATGTTTCTTCTGACTCACTTCAGAATATGACCTGTCATGTTCTGAAGTTGAAGCATGCTGATCGCTTGATTCGCTGTTGTCCCAAAGACAGTCAAGTTGCATTCCATCATCTGTGTTGGATAAGCAATATCTTAAAAACAATTTTATAATGTTGTTCAGCACTTCTTTCCATGCTTTTTAAATCCACTCCACTATTGTTGATGCTGATTTACTGTATATTTTGCCACTTGATGTCACAGCATGTTTGTCTTTATGCAGCCTAGCATCATCATGCTTATGGATACAATCTTTGAATGTCTTGTTAATGGACACTGACTAATAAGTCTGCCAGGAATCAACACCACATCATGGTTTTTGTCCCTTATCCTTCTCTTAATTTTATCGCAGACATGGACATGAAATGTTTTCATGCACGTCCCAATCAGTCTTCCATTAAGTTTGATGTCATTCATGATTTTTTTTGTGCATGATCTGTTACATATTTACAAACATTTTCTTCTGGCAATGTTTTTCTGTTTAATGTGACTTACAGTGGTAATTTATTTCCATCTTCAGTTACATGCAGCATGACACTAACTTTTTTAACTTTTTATAACCAGTCATTTTGATTATCATGTGTGATTTTTTTCCTTTGGAATTTGTAGTGCAGTTGTGCAGCATGTTGAAAAAAGTACTGTTTCATCTTTTTTATCGATTTGAATTGGGGAATATTGATTCTATTGTCCTTGACCAATAATGTAATGATATTCATTAGGATTTGTTTCAAATTCTGATTGCAGTTTTTGACCAATTATTGTCCTTTGCTGTAATGATACAGTTTCTCTTTGCATAAATTTCTCACACCACCCACGCATGTCCTGGAAAGAAGTATTACCATTTCCTGCACATTCTTTGGCTTTTAACATTAAGATGTCTCTCAGTGCAAGTAGTCCTTTATTTTGTGACTGTGAAATACACGAAAGTAGTAGCATCAGTCCTAGAAATTGAATTTGTACTGTTCTTGGAAGAAAAGGACTAGGTTTTCAATAACACGCCAAGGATGTACATTTGTCTCCATCACTATACCTTGTAGAGGCTGCATGATTCTTAATCTGTTTGGCACACAAAGTAACTTTTTTAAAATTTGGCATTGTATGTAAAATGCTTTTCCATTGCTAAAAACACAATAAAAGTAAAAAAGCACATTACATAGTGTCTGAAGAACAGGAAAGTTAGACAAAGACTGAAACTGGTTATAACCTGTAACATCACTACAAGGGCTGACACTTGCAGCTTAGAAATTCTGTGTATTGTTATAATAAGGCATCAGTCTTTTTGCATTCAAGAAGTTTTAGTGTCGGTCAGCAATTTTAACAAGCACATACATTTCAGTGACCGTAATATTTATTACTCTTTTAGGTAGACCATTCTTTGTCTTGTTTATTATGGTGTCAGTTTTAATACTTAAAAACATGGGCATTTTTAGTGCATGTATAATATTTGTTACTGAAGTTTGTGTTTTGAAACTGGAATAATGATCCTGAGACATGAGAGTTGTACCTGCAAAATAATTTTTTGCAGCTTTCCAAATAACTTCACAGAAGGGTTAAGGGTTCAAATAAGTATAGTGACACAAACAGTGTTTCAGGATGACACTTTTTGACATGGGCCAACATTATGTCCCCACATGGATACTCCTCCATCCATTAATATAAAGTTATATATTAATTGCCCAGCTTATACACTGTTTTAGTTGTACTGAGTATTTTATAATAGACCACTTGTCATTCAATTTTTCATAGAATAAAAATGAATAGGCAAATTTGAAGTTCAGAATTTTTTTGTGTTGTAAAGTTTGAGATCATACAGGTCCAGAAATGTCTGTGTTTATTATCCATGCATGTTTGCCTAAACCTTACAGTCAGTGATTTTAATAATTATCTAGAATCCTAAAATACTGCAGTAAATAAAGAATTTAGTAGGTAGGGTGATTATTTCAAATGTTTGTAATACTGCTACTTTATACATTGATTACAAAATGCTCTGTGTCCTACACAACCACGTCATACGAACATATGACATATTAACTGTCGAGTGGTCTCATAGGGGGACTGCCATGACTGAGCTGGAATGTATACATATATATAAAGGGTTGCTGATAAGTCCTTAGCATGACCAAGAAGGAAACAAGCTAATGTTTCTGTCACAATGGCATGAATTTCCTTCAGTGCCTCGCCTTGCAAGAAAAAAAAACTTGATGAGAGCTTGCGTCTCAGTGTTGTTGAAATCGCGCACATCCCTGACATGCTTCCAAGCTTGTGTCCTTCCTGGTCAGGCTAAGGACTTACCAGCATCCCTGTGTGTGTGTATATATATATATATATATATACACACACAGGGGTGACCCTATATATATATATATATATATATAGGGTCATTCTTTTATTTGACAACTCTCATTGGTCACTTCCTGTTGGCTCATCGATCATATTAATATAATTTCCTCAGTCCACTGCCCAAACATTTGGATTTACAACAGGAAGTGACAGACAATAGTTTTCAGATAAATAATGATCCTGTACACATGTATTCACAGGCATGCAAACACATCTTGGGTGTCTGACTTTCTGTGTGTGCACGATTTGTTTTCCTTACCCTGTCTTGTTTTCAGAGATCATACACCTTACATAAAGAAGCACAGTAGATTTGGTCAAACAGAATAGTTCATTTATTTATTATTACCTCAACAGCATGTTTTGGCCCATTGGGTCATCATCAGATTGGCAAGAATGGCAGATTGAATATACAGTGACCATGTATTCAGTCTTCCATTCTTGCCAACTTGAACTGTTTATTCAGTCTTCCATTCTTGCCAAACTGATGATGGCCCGTTGGGCCAAAACATGTTGTTGAGGTAATACTGAATAAATTAATTGTTGTGTTCAACTACATCTACTGTGATTTGTGTTATCTAAAACACAGTAGGGATGAACTGTCTGAAAAAGAAACCTTGACTTTAATTGTTACTATCTTGAAATAGGTACAGCAAATAAAACAGATAGCTACTCAGTTACACATTCAAATTCATACCCCCAGAATTTCTTCTGATGATAATACTAATCCCTTCACCTTCTCACATTAATCCTCGATGTCCTTAATCCTATTTTTGTTATCCTTATTTTTTATAAGCACTGATATTAATTTATATATATATATACACGCGCGTGCGCATGTGTGTGTGTGTGTCTGTATTATTTCATTGAAAAGGAACCAGCTATAATCATGTTTTTCTTAATGACATCCACCTGCGCATATAACCAGAGTGTTTAAAATTGAGCCTGTAAAAAATATCCTTCAGTTTATGATTATTCACATTCAGTATGTAGTTGTCACTAATTGGTGTTCATCTGTAGTCTGTGACATTCTAAAAACTTTGTTTGAAACTGGATGGTCTAGTTACGTAAAGTGCAGATGTGGTTAGTCTTTCATGGACTTATTGTTTCAGGCAGTGCAACGTGAACTGGGAACTTTATACCTGTGGACAATGGATGACTTGTTTCCTGTATTTAATTTTGTGGTGGTGAGGTCACGTATCCTGCAGCTTGGTTCTGAGATACATTTTATTGAGGACTTCATGGAGCCATATTTGCAGAATGGAGAACTTGGTATCATGTTTACTACTCTCAAGGTAATAACAAATAACAGGAAGCTAGGGTTTTTACCTGTAAATCTTCTTTAGTTTGATAACTGCTTGTGGTTGATATTTTCACATTGAAGAAGTGAATCAGTTAGGTGGAAACAGAAACGTCAACATAGTGGCTTAAAAACAGCTTACCTTCTCCAACTAACTGATTATTTGTTTCATCTTGGTGCCATTTTGTATTCAGTTTGTCAGATATGCTGTAAATTAATTCAGAATTAGGAAGCACGAAGTTTGGCGGGACGTGCAATACCGTGATGATCATACTAGCTTCTTGAAAAGCAGTAGGTTTACCAGTTTAGGCAGAAAAGACAAATTGAATGTAATAATACCATAAGCCTGTATTTCCCTGTGCAGTCAGACAAGTAGCCTAGAGTACTGAATTTAATATTGTACTTTCAATACAGGATGTACCCACATGACAAAAGGCCTTTTTCCAGAAGTTTGTTTGTAATGCATTATTTCAGGCTTCTGCCAGAGTGTAAATGAAAACTTCACTCTTCTAGGGTGTTTAGAAGGATATTTAGTTAGTTGGTTGGTTGGTTGGTTGTTTGGTTAGTTGGTTGGTTGATTAGTTAGTTAGTTTGTTTGTTTGTTTGTTTGTTTGTTATGAATGTTTTAAGACAACTACCAATGCCATCTTCAAGGGTCAAGCAGCCTTGAGTATGGGACTTGTAGTTTGTCATGAAACATCAGTAACTACCTACCAATCTACACTCTGTAATGTTTTGTTTGGAACTTGATTTCTTGTAGTAACAATGTTAAATGTGGTAGTCCATTCCCAAGGTAGCCCACAGCTATTTAATCCATAATTGGTCTGAAATAAGTATGTTTTGGGTGAATAATGGTATAAAGTAATCTCCCTTTTATATTACTTGTATGAGTGAGTGAGTCAGGTTGATTAGGTGGGTCATATCCTGATTGCCATGGTGACAGTTGAGAAATCTGTGTTATGTGCTGACAGTGATGAGACAGTTGGTCATGGAGCATATGATACAACATACCCCAACAAGCAGGCAGCACTCCAGTTGATGGAATTAACACTTTGTTCCCATAAGAATAAAGGACAATTAAAGAGTACATGGTGTAGCGTGGGAATATCCTGGCAGCCAGTCATGTGACTAGCACATGCTGGTCCAGTTGTATTACTAGTAATGAAGTAAGGCAGCTAAACCACTCAAACTAAACAAAAGAGTCTGTTTATCATTTTTTTTACTGGGACAACTTCTAGCTTCTTCGCCATGAAAATTGCTTCTTACCATACAGCTCTAAGAGTCTCTGTGCTGTTAGCTAGGAGGCAGCAGATGACAGAGAGAGAGAGAGAGAGAGAGTGCGTGCGTGCATGTGTGTGTGGGGGGGGGGGGCAGTTGTGGCATACATGATGCCAATGCAGGCTCTGCTGCCATTAGTAGTGCCCACATCTCACTGGAAGTTGGCTTTTATCAAATTTGAATGTATTGTCCTAAAGTACTCCTTCGAATGAGTGAGTCATGTCCTGCTGCATGGCCAGTAATCACTGCAGACTTGGTGATGAAATATTACATTCACTTCACTACATGTCTAGTACCCTTACAGAGTGTCAGCAGATGTAGGTTTTTTTAAAACCATTATTGTTGCACCAGTTTCAAGTTTAAATATGTGGTGTAGCAACCCCGAATTTTACAGAGACTTTTGATAATTCAGTAGGATAACTTACTACATCGCAACATCCATCATGTGTCTCCTGAGTTGTATTTCTTTGTAGCTGCTGGTATTTTGTCAAGTAGTGCCTTGTTTACAGCATAATTTCTAGGTGGTAAAATTGTATTTGTAAATAATGAGCTCTGTTGATCTTTTAATTATCTGACATATTTCAAATATTATGCAATGGTGTAAATTCTTCTAAATGTTTATTTATGCCACAGTTCTGTAATTTCAAGATATCTTTTATGAATTCACAAAGAGGGGTATCAGACTCTTTGCAGTCACATATTTATTCACAGGCAGCATTTCTGAACTTCACTCCATATATGTGATGAATTTGTCCAAAGTCACCAACCGATACAACCATGACTCCTCCCTTAGCTGAATTGTGTCTATGAAACTTGCAATGTGTGGTTGAAGGCCATTGTTACTTTATGTGATTGTACACTCTGTAGTGAACAACAAGACTGCAGACTTACAAAATTTTGACTCTGGTTTGTTTTCTTACTAGATGTAAAATTCTGGAGCAGTTCTGCCCCCTTCCAAGAGAACTGCAGCAGTACCTGATGAAACAACAGTACACGAAACTGATCTGTAGTGACAAACTCCACCAGGAGTAACAGTCAGTAAAAAATATATCTCCTTGATTACTGGAAGTAGACTCGGTACTAACTTAACAAGCCACTTTTAACATCATTTCAGTACAAATGTATATTAATATGCCTTTCAGTTTTTACACAATAGGCACATAAATATTTCTCAGTATTGTTATAACAGCTTTGTAAACAGTCATGACTTTCTTTTTTTTTTTTTCTGTAGCCTAGCAAGATTGGTGCAGTCTTTACTTTTTTTATTCCTATATTAGCAAAGTCAAACCTTATGGTCATGGATGACTGTCTGGACTTCATCTGTTGTTCCTTACGCTTAGAGAAACCCAGGTGTTAACATGATCTATTGGGAGTCCTGCCATATGTATTTAACTATGTTGTCTGATGTGAATGATGCTCATTTGGTTTCTTTAGCCTCAGCTCGTACCATATCTCACAGAGAACACACCATCTGATGTAGTATGTACTCATTGTTTGACTTCCATTTATGGAGCCAAAAACTGACAACACAGTATGTATAATATAAATGTACTATATTTATTCTGACATTTCGGCCTTCATATGCCATCTTCAGGGAGTTTATTCCAGTGTGTTTAAAACATTATGTATATGAGACTGTAATGTAAATGAGGGTGCCACACATGCTTGTCTTTTCCAAAAATGTATTTTCACTCCAGTTAATAACAGAATCAGGTACAATAGTTTATGATGCACTCTCAACTTCCAGTAGTACTGTTCTTCTTGGTCAAATATGGCCTTATATTATTCTTCACTGTTCACATCACTGCACAAGCTGGCATGCACACTTAATAAAACCATTCTTTTGTGTCCGCACTTGCAATTCCATCATTGATTGGTCCCTTACTGTCTCATAGTGGCGCTGACTCTGATATCAGCTCTTCCCAAGAAACTCTTACATTAACTAGATCACCCAAGTCGCTGTCTCGCTTGCCTGATTCACCATTGACTCACCCCTGTGTGCTTCTGCTGTCGCAGCTCATTCCTGACCTGTGGGTCCACCTGTTTATATAGCATGCAGCACTTTCCAGAGGTTTCTTCACCTTTCATGCTGTCTGTTCCTTTCTCAATTATCCAGAACATATATGTCAGGGCGTGTGACATTAGAGACAGGGTGAATCATCCACCTGCTTGTCAGGATGACAATGCAATTACATTATAAAAATATAATGTATCATAATGTTTTGTAAACTATATTTGTACAATGTATTTAACATTAAAACAATTATGTGCAGTTGTCTCACAGTGGCATACGAACATCTGTTGCGTACATCCTGGTCTGTATTGATCCCATCCATTAAATATATGAGAATTCTACATTCGTGGTTCCGTGCATCATAATTCTAGGTTGAAGAAATCCAACAAGTTGCAACAGTATGCAGATATTTATTTACTGCTAAATTACTCTACGTGTTTCGGGCGTCCATCACGTCCATCGTCAGGGGTACATAAAACTAGTTGCAGCCTCTGGTACAGATCATACTATGTGAGGAAGCTTGCTCCCCAGATAGTATGATCTGTACCAGAGGTTGCAACTACAGTTTTATGTACCCTTGATGATGGGCGTGATGGACGCCAGAAACACGTTGAGTAATTTAGCAGTAAATGAATATATGCGTAATGTTGCATCTCATTCGATTTCTTCAGCCTATACGAAAATGTGTTACTTAAAATCATAAGTGACAACATTTTATCATAATATATTAAAAATTATGAATACATACCCCATGTAAGGTTTGTATGAAATAAAGTAGTGTTGTATTCAGGGAGTACTGTATGACTGGTTCTGTTATGTGGCTGCATGTAGATGCATCAGTCTGAGTGCCTAGTGAATGTGCCCTGTTATCATTTATTTTGTGCAATTACGAATAGCGGATTAAGGTTCAAGGTATATTGTTCATTGATTAATAGTCCTTTCTGTATGTGATCCCATACATAAAATTTTTTCCCAGCAGTCTAAGCTCCATCCTTCTTCACATGGTTTCATCAGTTCCCTACTATTGTCTGTGATTTAAACTTTATGGTGATGGCATATGAACACCAAAACAGGTCAGAGTAAATAGAACATATTTATGTTACACATATTATATTATGCAGATGTTGACTTTTTAAATGGAAATGTATCCCATTGCATGGCATGAGTAACATTAAAGTAAATTTTCAACCATTTCTTTGGACTCTGCTTGTACTTTTCAGAGAACAATCTAATGTAATCATGGACCAGGTTTGATTATGTTTGGTTGGCACATCTTTTAATCTTCCTAGGGCTACCACAAACATTTCAAGACCCTATCTCTGGTCTGTGGAAAGTTACGGATGCCTCAGTAATATAGTAGTGATCTTTTTTAATACAGATAGATATACTGGAGTTTGTCATTATAATGTATTAACAGTTGTCCAAAAGTCTGTGCATGCATATCATTCACATATTTTAATTACTAATGAATTTTTCTCCATGTTATTATTAGCTGGCTTTAGTAAAATATTAGACAAGTTGCATAAGTAGCAATGCTTCTCACTTGTATTCAGGAGGGGCTTATTTGGAAGTTGATTGGGACACTGATTACCCTGACAGTCATGGTTTCCCTCAGTCCCTCCAGGAAAATTCCAGGGTAATACCTTATGTTAGTCACAACCACTTTCATATATGTTCCTTTCAAATTCAATATTTACTGTTATCCAATTATTTCACACTGGTATAATGACTATTAAGAGAGTCTCTGAATGAAATCTGCCATGGTAACTATGATCACCACTGAAATTTGCTGTTAAGGCTGTTTAGCATTTTACCAGTCCACAGTGGACACTGGTGTGGATTCTCTCCCATTCATTGAGAGTGGAAATATAGTAGCATTTACTTAAATTGTCATGGTAGTTCCCATTAAACCCTTGTTTATTACACTACATACACAACAAATTACTACTATCTAATTCACAAACTTCTCTTCTTTACCTAAAAAGTCTGGATTCATCTCAGGAGAAGACACTGTCCATGGCCCAACAGTTAGGGCTGTTTAAGTTACTGCATTTAGTAGAAATTTAACGTCTTTCATAATAACATCATAGATTCCATCATGTTATGGGAAACCACCACAACCAATGTCACATCATGACTTCATCAATAACCAATTTAAGCTGAGGTGAAAGAAGTCTCCTTACATAAAATACAGGGTTAATGGTTGACATAACAATTGCAGCATGTATGAAAGGAAATGAAGGAATGTGTTTCACAAATGAGGAATGTGTGTGACTGACTTCATATAGTGGACATAAGCACTGTTATAGTTGCTATACATAGCCTGAGTTACTGATGGTGTCTGACAGTAAAATACACATACAGCAGACCTGCCTCACTCATAATTTTGCCTATTCATGGAAGAATTACTGTTGCCATTTGTGCATTGCAATGGGGTCTTAACTTATTTACATTTTCTTTTGTGTAGGTGTGCGGTTGAATACACAATAAGCTGTGTCTTTGTACCTTTCTGTCATACTAGCTACCTAGATAATGTGTGATAAAGAATGTATTTTGAATGCACATGTTACAGTTTGTAGAACTAATGTTGCCACTATGTTTTAGTATTGTACAGAACAGGTGATGTATATGGTGAGTAAGAGTTGAAGGAAAAAAGACAGTGTCACTTGTGGCAGAAGCTGACATGTTGGATATGTTAGACAGCACTGTTGCACTTTTATCCCATTATATTGTAAATAATTTGGTAATTTATTAGCCAACAAAAATGAAAACAAACTGAGGGGAAACATCAAGGCCAGTGCTTCATCTGGATGGCTTTGTCCTGAAGCAGCCATCATGTTAGCCCATAGAATTTCAGGATAAATATTCCCAGGTGTGGACGATGATGATATCAAGGAAATTCGTTACTCTCACGTAGTGCAGTTGTCTGAGGGTCTTGAATAGCTGATAGTGCGTAGTGAAACACAAGACAGTGGTAAATCTGATTCATTATGGAGAGGCCTCATTTGACCATTGCTGATCTTAAGAAGGCCTCCAGGTGACAGATTACTTACTCAGTCCTGTCCTTGATGTCACCAATTTCATGGAAGGTGCCTGAAATTTGAGCACAAGGTGGAGGCTGTCATGGTAACATGCAAGAAGATGTATCAGGACATACAGAAAACAAAATATTCGAAAATCACCCCTCTTTTTTCACTGAGTCTTCATGCTCCACTTCTGCCATGCATTTTGTATTGTTTGATTACCCTGACAGCTTGCAACCAGGAATGCCAACATCATTCCAATCAACACCATCACTTATGTTCTCATTTTATTAATCATTAATTATCCTTGTACATATTTTAATCATGTTTCATGTCTTCAGTTCCCTAAACCCCATTTTTCCCATCAGGTTTTGAATTCACACAATAGTATGACCATTTGCAGTTTTCCAAAATGTGACCCCTGCAGATGGTGAGGTTTTGCTGCACAGAAGTAAAATTTAATGAGTTGTATGGTTTCTGGATTAGTCTGTGTAAATAAGTAGGATTAATGGAAATTTATGCAGTTATTATTTGTTGCAGGCTTGCTATTACCAGATCCTTCAAGAGAAGAACAGTATGAGTAACTAGATAGCACTAAAATTTCCTTCCAGGAAAATCCTGTTACAGAACCTATATTCCATGTCACAGTATGCTAGTTTTACTGTGTATATGGGATTGTGTTGTCTTTAAGACTTAGATCCCACATTATTTTTATATATATATATATATATATACTCAAGTTTGTACATTGTTATATGTTGTTAACGTTTTGAAGCAATGTGCCTCTGTACATTCTTAATGTGAAATATAGATGTGTTAACTTCTTTAAAGTGGTGTATTGGTACTCCTGAATGTCCAGGCAGTTACAAACTTCAGAGAAAGTGGGATATATTCCATTTCATATGTTCCGGTAGAATGTTGTAGTTAGGTAGCTAAATGTTAATGATCATATCCGTTTTGACAACACACATTTTTTTTTAGATGACACACCCCTTCATGTTATTAAATTGCAGATAAATCTGTTTATTCAAAACGATCATACACAACATACCAAACAGGATAAAATAGGCTACATGTTTTGGCTTATTAAACCATTACCAGGCCCTTACTAAGAACATTAGAAAGACACTTAACACTGCAGTAGTTGCAAGATATCCACCGTTATGTATAAAACATTATAAATGTATCTAAACATTTTTAATGAGGGAGTTTTAACACAAGAAGCCTTAATACACACACACACACATATATATATATATATATATATGACATTTTTATATATTCACACTTTAACCACACACATGCGCATGTGTGTTTTGTGAAAGTGTGAATACATAAGCAACAAAAGGTTAAAAAGTTTCAATCTTTTTAGTATGTGGTAGTAACATTACTTTTTGCAAAACAATGTTAAAAGTACAGCTTTTTGAAATAGTTTTTACAAACCAAAGTTTCTGCCTTATGATGCAGGTCTCAAACCTATATAATTAATCTGGGAGGAGGTTGGTGCAGACAGCATAACATTTAGTATTAATGACAAACATCTTTGTGAGCATTTAGACTACACAAATAGTATTACTAACACAAAGGTATAATAGCCCTTTAAGGATGAACTATAATGTTTTATTTAAAAGCCCCCTTCGTATCGTGCAGTAAACACTCTGTATCAGTTATGAAAGCCAGTCAGTTTATTCTCTATAGTTCAAAGGTCACTGTTATTTCTGAGATATGTATGAAAAATGTAAATGCCTGCTGTGGACACAATGTAGAACTGTTTATTATTACACCTGATGGTACAGGAAGTAGCCACTAGGCTTTAAAGGATAAACAGAATTGAAGGTATAATGACAATGGACTGGACAGCAGCACCAGTTGCAGTAGAAGTGATAGTGACATGACAGAAGGTGAAATATAAAGACTGTGTAATAGTGAACTACTTATTTATAAAAATTGCCTGTTAGGGATTATCACCACATATATTACAGCAAGTATACAGGGGCCCAGTTCTACATGTAAGAACTGTAATTCCGGAGTCCGAGAGAATACACTGCTCTAAACATGCAATGCCCTCAATGCAAAAGTGACGTTCCTAGGCTACCTATTGACAGTTCCACTGGCCACAGACCATACACTGCACTGTTCCCTCTAAAGACACTGTAGACAAATTGAACAGACTGGCTTATGAACCGCTTGGTGCCACAAGTTCACATGCAGTGTGTTAGTAACAAAACCAGATGCACCTAAAATTGTCGGCCAAGAACATACAAAGTTATTCACAGAGTCACAGCAGGTAGTCAACCTTGGGGACAATAAAATTTCTTGGCTCGCATCTGCTTATAACAACAGGAGTCGCAGAATCTGTATCCATTTGTCATCCTGCGGATCATTTTTTACTGCTGTCGGTGGTTGTTGCCTGATCCAATCTCGGTGACAGCTCGTCCTCAAGGCTGTCCACTAAGGACAGGAGATTTTCCACGATGTCGTCTATCCACACTGTAGTGACGCTGTCCTGCCAATTGCTGCTTTCACGCACATCTGTCGTTCGAACTGTCAATTGTCTTGCCATTCACAGACCTGAGTCAGGAACTCTTGTGTTGTCTCAGATGCTCCGGGGTAATGTAACCACTCTTCTTTTAGCTGAATCAAGGCTGCCTTTGTATCCTGAGGGTCTTGTAGCAACTTCAACTCATGGGCAATAAAGTCTTTCAAGTTTGGGTATCACGTTTTGGTCGTGGTGATGTGGCCAGTAAGCCCGGCTGGCCTTCAGAATCATGTATTCATTATGTAGCACACATCTGGTTGCCTCTAAAATTCCGGTTTTGGAGATTTTACTTTTCTTTTGGTCCACTGCTCCCATTCGTGCATCTCATCCCATTCACTGCCTATAATATACCGATGGGTTGGATCCGACCCTAACCATCTTGGCTCAAAATTTTGTCCTACCACTGACTGTTCATGGTAGCAAACAGCTACGTCTGGCTCCCCTCCCCTCCCCCTCCCCCCCCCAAAAAAAATGATCCTCCTACACAGCCTTTTAAGCCTCTTTCTAAATTAGCACTTTTAAAGTCACATAGGTTATGTACCCCATTAATACATCAGTTCCAGGACAGTAATAGATTTACCACGTCATGTTTCGGCTCTACCCTAGTACAGGCCTATCGCTGCGGAAAAATTTGGCACAGAGATGTGGCCAAGCGGTTCAATTTGGCAATGGTTGATGGAGCTAGCTTAAGTGGTTAGTCAGTTGGTGGGTACAGTTTTGTGAGGTGTTGAGAAGTGAAAACATGATGGTGTACAGGCCACACAGAGAATTGCTTACAATGTGGATGTAAATGTGACAGGTTGTTACAATGTAAACCAACAAATGCACATAATTCATTAGAATTACAATAATACTCTAATACGTCAACTACCTGTTTCGGTCCTCAGTGGCCCGACATATGTTCATATTGTGACCTCTGTTACTTTGGGCTATTTTTTTTAATAAACATTTATTAGCCTGCATGCTCCATTACTATGGAGTAATACTACATGCATTGATGGTAACTTTTATGTATTATTTTCTATCTATTCTATGTACAGTTTAGGACCTTAACTGTCTATTTGTACTCTATTCTTTGTTCCATATTATTTTGTCTATGTATTCTTTGAAGTTTTTGTAGTAATTTATGCTTAGTTTGTTATAACTCACTGGCCAGTTTTCTGTCCTTGTCACCACTGCTTTTAGTTTATCCCTTTCTTGCTCTAGGAGTGTGCAATCGAATAGGATGTGGTCCACTGTTGATCACCTTTTTTGCAAGGGCACATTGGATTATCTATTATTTTGTACTTGTAGATAAGATTTGATTTTTCCATGACCAGTTACTATAGCAGTAAAGTTAGGGGTTGCCTTTAATTTCAATTTCAGCCCATCCTCTATTTTGGGAAAGAAAGATTTGGTTATTGCTCCTTTTGAGGATCGTTTCCATTAATTTTGCCTCTACTGAGCACTTTGTTCCTTTAATTCACACAATACTGCTTTCTTTGGTATTTTAGTATAGCACTCGTCGATGTTCTTGTTATTTGCTGCTGCTTTTGCCAGTTGGTCTGCCATTTCATTTCCTCGGTGTCCCGCATGTGCCTTTATCCAACTGAATTCCACCCTCCATTTGTGCTGTTCCATTTCTATGACTTTAGTTCTGATTTGTTCAATGAGGCGTGTATGTTTCTTCTGGTTTTGTAGCAATTGAAGTGTTATCCGGCTGTATGTACTAGTACTGATTTTTCCCCCAATTCTGTTTATTGTATATATTCTAATGCTTTTAGGATAGCCATTTGTTCCGCTTGATTGTTGGTGCATCGTCCATTTAGGCTGTATTTCAAACTTGCTGTTAGATTATTGTCTAAGAAAATTGCTATTCCGGCTCCTACACTGAGGTCATTCTTGCTGCTGTCTGTGTATGTATAGGGTGTGAGCTATCTTCATATCCTTCAATTATTTTGACATGTGTTGCTGGATGGTTCCAGTTTTCCATTTCCCTATCATACTGGGTTTCTATTCCTTTTGTAATTTCACAGAATTTCCATGTTTCTTCTATTTTTATGTTGATAGGTATTATGCCATTGATTACACACAATTCCTCATTTGAAACCGTGCGGTAGGCTTTGGCTATTCCAAGGTTTACATTTCTTTGTATTCTAATTAGTTTAGTTTTGTTGCAAATCCTGTTCAACACACACTTTCAGACTGGGGCTCCGTATAGCAGCAGGGGGAAGATTCCTCCTGTATATATGGTTTTCAACTCCTCGTTTCACTCTCCAAGTTATCTTAGCCGATGTGGAGAGTGAAAATATTAATTTTGAGCACTTTTCTTCTGTGTAGTTAATATGGTCTCTAAAAGTCAATTTGCTATCAAAAATAATACCAAGATATTTTAAACTGTTGACATGTTTTAGTATTTTGTTGTTTACATAAATTTCTATCTCCTTCTTTTCCCTTCTTCTCTTGCGAGACTTAAGCATAACTTTGGATTTGTTTTCATTAAATTTAGTTTTTTGTTTATGGCCCATTCCAGTATTTTCCTCACTTCTAAGTTCATGTAATTTTCAGCCTCTACGACTGTATCTCCTCTGGTTAGTATCATTAAGTCGGCGGCGAAGGCTATGGTTTTTGAGTGACTTGTTAGATCCAAGTTCACTAGAGAGTTGTAAAGCACATTCCAGAAGCTGGGTCCAGAGCATGAACCTTGTGGACAACTTTTTGTAACTCTTCTCTTTATACTGACATTAGTAGTCATTACTACTGTTCTGTGGCTAAAATATCCCTTGCTAAGGTTGTACAAGTTCCTAGGGCAGCTTACTTATTTCAAGCCGTGTAGGATGCTTGGCCAGAAGGCTGCATCAAAAGCTCCTTTTACATTCAGGTCGGTCATTATGACCACACCTCTATTCTCCAGTACCGGTTCTATAAAATTCTTTGCCTCCATAGACGCGTCTGTAGTACTCTTCTGTGGCGTGAATCCAAATTGTCTGTCTGTCATGAAGTTGTTTTTGTACATGTGATGGTTGATACCATTAATAAGGAGTTTCTCTAGGACCTTGCCTCCTATATTTAGTAGGCTGATTGGTCGGTATTTGGATGGATCCATACTATTTTCTTTCCCGGGTTTAATTGTTGGGATAATTTTAGCTATCTTCCACCTTTTTGGAAAGCACCCTCTTTTTAAACATTGGTTGTAAATAGTGGTTACTAGTCTGAGGAATATATTAAATGTTCTTAGGTAGATACCACCTGTGATCCCATCTATTCCAGGTGCTTTTTTTGTCATTGAAGCTTCCTCTCGCGTGCTTTATTTCATCTTGAGAGAACTCTACATCGTCACTGGTTCTTATTGGTTCCTCAATTGTCTTCCTTAGTTTTTTTTTTTGGTGTGAGTTTTCCTCTTCACTATCTTCTTTGAAGAGGTAGTCTTACATTACTTCCATTGTTTCTTGTATGCTTGTCATCTCTGATCCATCCAGTTTTGTTAGATTGGTCATTATACTATTCGCTCGTATTTTCCCTGACGCGAGTTTTCAGACTTGCGACCATGGGTTTGTGGAAGCTGTCACATTACAGTATTCCTTTCCCGGGTTCAATTTCTCCTTCTTTATTCCCGCTTAATACTTTCTCTTAGCCTCAATATATTTTTGTTTTCTGCTTTCCTTCAGTTTCTCGTCGTTTCTAGTTATCTGGTATAGTCTAATACAAGCGTTTACTCGTTTCCACATTAAAATGAAGCTGCCCAACCACCATGGGACAGATTTCTTGTTGTTCTTCTTCCTTGTGGTAGTGTTTTGAAAGGTTCTCCAGCATGCTGATTGTACAGCTTCTGAAAATAAATCGACCTGCTGCTCCAGATCATTTTCTGTTTTTATCATTGTGCAGAGGTACTTATCAAGTTCCTCGGTTCCTACTTCAAAGTGTGCATTATTGGCCGTTTTCCACATTTCTTGGACTGGTTTTCGATCGACAAAGTATAATTTTTCCTCTTTTATAATGAACCTAGTACCCTGGCTTGTGTAGTCGTTCTGTTTGCTGGCTCCTCCTTCACTGAAATCAGTTGTGGTCAGAAAGGCTCTCTTGTTCACTTACTTACTTACTTACTTACTCCATGGTGCAGAGTCCTTCTTGAGAAGCTAACTGCTTTGCAGCTTGTCAAGAAATTCCCCGCATTTTATGGAACCCGAAGGTTCATTACCGCACTCACAAGCCTCCGCCACTCATCCCTATCGTGGGCCAGCCCAATCCAGTCCACATACCCACATTCCACCTCCTGGAGATCCATCATAATATTATACACCCATCTACACCTAGGTCTCCCCAGTGGTCTCTTTCCCTCCGGTTTCCCCACCAAGACCCTATACGCCCCCTCTCCTCACCCACACGCGCCACATGCCCAGCCCATCTCATTCTTCTCGATTT
>Ga0136643_10005984_pt1 | contig 17332 bp, 11 predicted proteins | sample TergutLab28metaG_FD_96883 | JGI IMG/M metagenome (GOLD analysis project Ga0136643, IMG submission 96883) | Labiotermes labralis P1 segment gut microbial communities from Petit-Saut dam, French Guiana - Lab288 P1 (version 3) (version 3) | ecosystem: Host-associated > Arthropoda: Insects >... | reverse complement strand
AGATGCAACTTCGACAGCGGCAAGGCGGAAATCTTCACCGCGCATCAATAGGGCAGCGTTGATGCCGTGCATGTTTCCCACTACCGCAAGCACATTGGCATACAGATGGTTGGCATCGGCAATAGTTGCGGCAAGACGGAAACGCGCAAAGCCTTCAAGTGAGTTTCGTTTATCGGGGTTCATGTCAACAAGGTTTGCGATGATCTGCTCGTTGGAATAAATGCGATTGGCGTACAGTGCCGCTGCTTTCTCCCGCTCCATAACCGCAATCGCGTAGTGAATGTTGTTGCGCGTATCGTGCCAGAAATCCATCAGTTCCGCCCCAATAAGATCATCCATGTGGGCGAGCGTAACAATGGCATTTTGCACGGCGGTGTTTTCTTCCATTTGAGTAACGCCTTTACGCACCGTTTCAGAATACGTTACCAGCGTTGTCAGTTCAGCCTGTATGCTCTGCCCGAAAACTGCAACAAGGCGCGCCAAAGCATCGCGCTCGGCTTCGTACCTGCCAGGACCAAAACCAACCGCCGTAATAAAGTGAGTTCGGTTGTACACGCTTTCTGGTCTGTCGACCCATACAGGACGGCGGCTTGATTGGCTTTCAACAGGCGCTGCTACGCACAGCAACAGCAGAGCTGCCGCTACGGCGAAAAACCCTTGCCGCATTAGCGCGGGCATACAAACCTCAGCAAATTAAGCGAGTTCGTTTGTATCTGGATCGTGCTGGATTCTGTCTTGATCAAGCCAGATCGCCCGTAAAAGTTAACGGTAACGGTATACGTTCCTGGCGGCACATTGATCCCGCCGACAAGCGCGCGCGATGGAAAGTAACGCGAAATCCGTATGTCGGCGCTTTCGCTTACTTCGGTAAGCACCCTTCCCAAAGCTCCTGCCAAAAGTCCCAAACCATCGCCCTGCTCGCGGCGGGTTCGCTGCGCGGCAATCGCACTTGCGGCAGCTTTCGTAATAACGCGGGCGCTCGTTTTCAGAATCGTAAGACCTTGGCTTGACTTAAACGTTTCCATTGCAACCGCGCTCATGTTCTCTAAAAGTTCAAGGCGGAAGCTCTGCCCTGAACTCAGCAGAACTTCGGTGCGCGTTACCGTTTGCGCTCGCTCGATCATCACTGGAATCGCAATGCGCGCGCTGTTGTTGGGGAACGCAAACGGCAAAGGGATGAGGATATTCCGCTCAACCTTGATCGGGGAAAGTCCAGTAAAAGCTATCACGTTAAGCCGCGCCATATCAGGCGGAATCGAAAGCTCATGCTGAATTGATGAGGGGATCGGGTGATTGTAAATATTCGGTGCAAGGCGGAAAGCCTGAAGTAACTCTTGATGATCGATACGCGCGCTGTCTGGATTTCCGCGCGCGCGGTGAAACAAAACGCCCATATAGCGCGCCAAAGCCGAGTTCGAAAAACGCGATGATTCAATGGGGAGCTGGCGCGGATCAAGGTGCTCGTTTGATTCGACAACTCGGCGGGCTGCGCGCTGATACCGGTCGGCAAGGACGTTGAGTTTTTCGTTCATCCGCCGTATTTCAACCAGCGCCGATTCCAGATTGTTTTGCCCATGAAAGTTAAGCGCGTTAAACACGTTAATGTACAGATCTTCGTAATCTTCGCCGCGGTATTCGCGCACATTGTCGTTTAACAAAAACGTACCGATTTCCTGCGTAATACTGCGGGTAAACGCCTCTTCAATAAGCCGTTCTGCATTATGAAGATCGGTAAACGAAGGGGAAAAGCGATCAGCGTAATGCAGAACCATTCCGCGATCAAGGTAGAACAGGAGGTTGTTTCGCGCGCTGTATATCGTTCCCCGAACTTTACGCCGAGCATCGAGCGCAGCAACTGCCTCATCAAACTCACCGTGCTGAACCTTCTCATCAATTTTCGCATAGGCGCGAGGATTACTTGCACAGGAAGTCAGAACGGCAAACAACAGAAGCGCATAGAGCAGGAGAACGGTACGAAGGGTAGATCCCTTACTATGCGCCATGGTTTTAATCACGATAGATCCGTAATAAACAAGCCCTTAAGGACGGACGCCTGATTGCCGTATATCTTTGCGGATTTCGCTGTTCTCGCCTATCCACAGGCGCGCGCCCGTTTCAACGTTGGTCAGATGCGCGGTAACAAAGTACGCGCGTACCGTGCGGTTTCCAGCGCGATCAACGATCGAGTTCACCGATCCAGTAAGAAGCAGCGTAGCTCCCGTCTCGTTTGCCAGAGCTGCGGCGGTAGCTTCGCTTGCGTGCGATTGCTGCTGCTGGCGCTCGCCGCGAAGTTCCTGGCGCGTATCGCCGCCAGCGACAAAATCAAGCCTGCCAGAGTTGACAATCGCGCGCTCCATAGCACGGGCAATAATCGAAGTATCGATATGCTCACTTGATTCGTTACGGAACGATCCGACAACTGCCGCCGGACGTCTGCCGCCGTTTGCCGACTGAAACTCGCGGACAAACTGCGCAACGCGCGGGGAACTAAGCGCATCATTGATAAGGCTTTCCGACACAAGGCGGGCATCAGTGTCGTTCCAGCGCCCGCTCAGATCGATGGCGCGATCCGTGCCAACACGGTTAACCTGAGTTCCGCAGGCAGAAAGCAACGATACCGCCAAAAACAGGGCAAAAGGTACAAACATACGTTTCTTCATGGTGAATCTCCATTAGCATAAAAAATGAACGGTGCATCCCTTGCGAAAGACACCTATTTTGAATAATACTATAAAAAGGATTGCACTTCAATATTGCAAAGATTTAGGGGCGGCGTGAATGTCAGCACATTAGAATTAAATATCGCTAAATCCCATAGACAAGAAATCGGTACAGGAAAGGGTGGGCACTATCGCCCGTAAACAGCGGGTAAAACATAGAACACTACAATTAGTAAGTGAGTAAAGAAAATGATTACTACAGTGGGCTTCAATATAAAGAAATTAAATAGTAACCGTCCGATGGGATTTGAACCCACTGCTGTCCGAATTGGAAACTCCAACCAGGCTCTGCTCCTATTCGAGTCCTTGGCGGTTACTTTTCTAAACGATAGTACGACTTTTATGTAGCAAAAGTCAGGGAGTATTTAAATAGACGCTCTATACAAATCAAATAACAACAGCCGTTCGGCAGGGTCACGATCCCTGCTGCTTCAGTGTTGCTGTGCAAGACTTCCCCGCTCTCATATTGGGTTCTCAACGGCTGTGTCTTTCGAGTATTGCTCTACTCTAGCAAAAAATCAAGCATAGTTTACAGGATGCGAATGCTAATTCACAAGAATGTTATTGAAGTGCTGCTTGCCCGTTTTGAAGGCAAGGCAACAGTCTGGTACAAGAGAGAGTTTTTCATTTCGAAAAAAATCAAAATGACCAAAGAATTATTAAAGTGATTTTGAAAGGCGCACTAGAAAACTACAATGCAGCTTTCAACAGTGGAGAAACTTATGGAAGATACGTTTTGAGGAGAGAACTGTCCTGAAATTAAAGAATAACCGCCCGGAGGGATTCGAACCCTCTACCTCTAGTCTAAAAGGACTAGCTCTGCTGCCAGTATTCCGAGTTCTAGGCGGTTATTGTTTAAATAATATTACGCCTTTTAACAAAACTCAAGGAATAGTTAGATGATTGACGCTATACGAAAATTAAATAACAACAGCCGTCCGGCAGGGTCACGATCCCTGCTGCTTCAGTGTTGCTGTGCAAGACTTCCCCGCTCTCATATTGGGTTCTCGACGGCTGTGTCTTTCAAGTATTGCTCCACTCTAGCAAAAAATCAAGTATAGTTTACAGGATGAGAATGGTACTTCATAAAGATTTTATCGGAACGGTTCTTGCACACTTTGAATAGTAATCGCTACGGAAGAATTCTAACCCTCTGGTATCCGAGTTCTAAACGATTACTGTGTTCAGTATAGATTTTGGGAAACAAAGTCATCTAGCCCAAACCACAACGGAGTGATGAATTTCACGTAGTTAGGAGAAATAGCAATTACTCGCTAAAAATTTTGAATGTAGTTGTATAAAAGGAGATAACTCGACATTGGACATTATAAAGGCACACTTACAGACGATCATAATGCAAAGAAAAACTATAACTAAGCGAATCCAATTTTTTGTGTAAATGACAAAATATCAGCGAAGCCGCATATTATGTACTCACCTTGAGCATTTCCCCCGTTCCAGCTACACTTACCCATGCGCGCATCCTCCCCCAAACGCGAACGAACTTCCCCCTTCAAACGCTTCCTGTACGCCTCTGCCCTGTTCGTGTTGCTGCTGATCTTTGCCCTTGCCCTTCCAGGGCAGCTTTTTGATGTCTCGTATTCCCCCGTGTTGTACGATCGCGAGGGACGGCTTTTGGGGGCGCAGGTGGCTTCCGATGGGCAGTGGCGCTTTCCCAGCGAAGGGGAATTAAACGCCAAGTTTGTTACCGCCCTTATCGAGACGGAAGATCGCCGCTTCCGCTTTCATCCGGGAATTGACCCTGTGGCTATCGCGAGGGCGGTGTATCAGAACCTGCGCGGCGGGCGCGTTATTTCAGGGGCTTCGACCCTTTCCATGCAAACGATCCGACTTGCCCGCAACGCCAAGCGGCGCACCGTGCTGGAAAAGACCGTAGAGGCGATTCTTGCCCTGCGTCTTGATATTGGCACATCAAAAGATGCGATCCTCAAACTTTATGCCGATAATGCGCCTTTTGGGGCAAATGTTGTGGGGCTGGAAGCTGCATCGTGGCGCTGGTTTGGCAGAAGTTCCGCGGAGCTTTCGTGGGCGGAAGCTGCAACGCTTGCGGTCTTGCCCAATAGCCCAGCCCTTATACACCCGGGACGAAACCGAAACACCCTGAAACTTAAGCGGGATCTCTTACTGGGGAAGCTCCATGAGCGAGGACATTTTGACGGTGAAACCCTGCACCTGTCCTTGGCGGAGCGCCTTCCTGGAGAGCCGCTGCCTTTGCCGCGGCTTGCACCGCACCTTTTAAGCCGCCTTGTCGCCGAAGCAGGGGGAGTTTCCGCGTTTAGGGATTCCCGCCCCGCCGCAATTACGACAACCATCAACAAAGATATACAGGAACGTGCGGCGGCTATCGTTAACAGGGTTTCCGAGCGCTTTGCCGATAACGGCATCATGAACGCGGCTGTCCTTATCATCAACACGCGCACGGGTGAAACGCTGGCGTATATTGGGAACAGCGATGCTCCGATTGCAAAAGATGTTGATATTGTCATGTCAAGGCGAAGCTCGGGAAGCCTGCTAAAGCCTTTTCTGTATGCCGCAATGCTTGATTCTGGCGATATACTGCCGTCTTCCCTTATAAGCGATATTCCCACCCGCGTGGGGAGTTTTAGCCCTGAAAACATGAGCCGCACCTACCTTGGCGTAGTTCCCGCAAACGAAGCGCTCACCCGATCCCTTAACGTTCCTGCCGCCCGATCCTTGCGGGTGTACGGCGTGGATCGCTTTGCCCGCCTGTTGCGCTCGATGGGGCTTAGCACACTGTTCAGGCATGGTGATGATTACGGGCTTCCCCTGATCCTTGGCGGATCAGAAATCACCCTTTGGGAAATAACGGCGCTGTATTCAGGACTTGGAAGGCTGGCTTCTGGCACTACGGATGGGGCGTTTTTCCCTCCATCGGTAATTCCTCATGATGATGCACCTGCTCGCCGTCCCTTAACTTCATCCCAAACACCGCCGATTTCAATCGGGGCAGCTTACCTTACTTTAGAAGCTCTCGTTTCCGCCGCCCGTCCCGGCGAGGAAGCTCACTGGCAGGAATATGCGGGATCTCGCCGCATCGCGTGGAAAACTGGAACGAGTTACGGCTTTCGTGATGCGTGGGCAATCGGGGTAACTGCCGAATGGACGGTAGGCGTGTGGGTTGGGAATGCTACGGGGGAAGGCAGACCAGAACTCCGCAGTGCATTTACGTCCGCTCCGCTTCTCTTCGAGCTTTTTTCAGCCCTCGATGCCTTTAGCCCGCAAAGGGCAGCCTGGTTTTCCCAGCCTGCTTCCGCGTTACGCGTGGTCGAGACCTGCGCCTATTCAGGTTTCCTTGCGGGTGTCAACTGCCCTGTTATCACCAGCGCGGAACTTCCCCGTAATGCCCCTGCCGCACGAGTCTGCCCTTACTGCCGCACCGTTGTCCTTAACGACAGTGGGGATCACCGCCTCATTCTAACCAGCGGCGCACATGCAGAAACGACTGAGCGCGCCTGGTTTGTCCTTCCCCCCGAGGAGGAATGGTACTACCGCCGCTGGAATCTTGATTACCGCCCCCTGCCTCCGTCGGCAGTTGCAAACGATCAAGGTGAGATTCTTCCCCCTGGAGAGCGAAGCCTTGCCCTTTTCAACCCCGAACCCAACGCCCAAATCTTTATCCCCCGCGAACTTGACGGACGAGAAGGGCGCATCGTTTTTCAGGCGGCGCACCGCAGTGAATCAGCGATTATTCACTGGCATCTTGACGGCAACTTCTTAGGCTCAACAGAAACCTTCCACGAAATGGAAGCGCGCCCTGCCGGAGGATCGCGGACACTCACCCTTGTTGACGGGGAAGGCAGTACCCTCGTCAGGCGTTTTACTGTGCTGGAAAAAGTAGAGTAGCGCGGAAATTAATGTTGAAGATGCTGAGTCTCGTGCCTCACGGTGTCTGCATTTTTCCGACAGCCCCGTTATGCGACGTTGGGATGGGTGTATTCTTTATTCAAAATTTAATCCCGCCAAGCGTTGAAAACCGCTTCGTAATATATATTCACCGGTAGGCGTTGCAAATGGAGGAATTGTTATTGGTGTATATTCCTTATCAAAAAAATAAAAAACGATTCCGTTCCCAAATGGACATTCAAAATATCCTACAAAATCCAAAACTGAATATTCTCCAAGATCCCACAAGAAATTTTCATCCCCAAAATGCAACATCCCAATGCGAGCAATTATTTTTCGTTTGCCTTCTCTGTTTTGGAGAATAATATTTTTTCCTTGCTATACTAACGCATCTTCCCATCCTGTATCCTTAAAAATAGGTAAACCGTCTTCAATTATAATGTCAAAATTATACCGTTCCTCAAATGTATCAATATTCCACAAGGGGAAATCTGAAAAAGGGATAATTTCATTCCTTCTTAATAATTCAAGTATATCAGTATTTCGTACTTCCCAAAATTCATCGAAAGAAATGTTTGTAGGCTCGAAAAAGTATATGTCGCCTGCCTCTTCCCACTGAAGCCCATAATCTTCATTGGTATCAATAAATTCTTCTTCACCATTTTTTATATTTAATACCGTTACTCTAGAAGTTGAAACTCATCCATATGGATGCGGAATATATTGCGCATAAGCAAATTGCCCGTTTTTAGACCAACCTATTGGCGAAATATTGTCGTCAAGGTATAATTTTTCAATCCTAAACTCAAGATCATTTATCGTAATAAAATTTTCATTGGTTATAAATTCAGAATAAATATTGTTGAAGGTATTTGGACTTCTGTTATTAATAGAAATACCGTTAAAAAACCATTCTTCAGTATTATCTTCTATTATTTTTGCGGAACCAACAGAAGCACTATTTGTTTCTTGTCTGGCACAATGAGTAAAAAAAAGTAATACTAAAGGCAAGTATAAAAACCGCATTTTCCTCTAAAATCATTTTTAGCAAATACTTTCTTCTCTGTCAAGCATACAAATGCGTTATTCAACTGTTTCACAATGCCGCATAACCTTCCAGGTATATGACGTTTTGTGCTTACGGATAAGGGTTCACTCCCAATGCCAGACATCGGAGTCTTGTGCTTGCCCCCTTGTGTCCCCTCTAAAATCTCCGAAAATTGGCAACTTCATTTAAGCGGTTATAATCTCCCATAAATTCACTGCCATTAAAAATAAAATCTAAAAAACTGTCAGGTTCACGATCGCTAATTCCGTGAGGATTATAGAAAATCCTAATTGAAAAAGGCTTTTCATTAAATTGAAGGTCAAAATGATGTTGAATGATACCGCCATTTTGCTCTCCAGCCAAAAGACCTAAATAATTATCTCCATTAAATGCCATGTACGGTTCTAGTTTTCCATCTAATAACCTAACTGCCACAAATGATATAAGGGACATAAAGCCGCCAGCTCTGGCATGAGCCCATAACAGATAGGTCTGTTCCGCTATTTTAAAGCCAACTCCATATTCAGCTCCCCAGATAAAGCCAAGCTGACGAAACTGCTTATAATCACCACTCCAACCGCTAATCTGCACAACATTAATGGTATCTAATTCTGATTTATATTGTAGTATTGTATGATACGTATCCCCAGTAGCGGATTCAAATTCCCAATTATATATTCTTACCATACCGTCTTCGGATATGCTCCTATGCATAAACGATAATTCATTTCCCACATCAATAGACCAGTTTTCTTCTTGTTTTAAAAAATCAAGCAATAAATTTGTCATTTCCTGTGGTAGCTTAGAATCGAGACCCCATATATCCCATTTAAAAGCTCTATACAAAGCCTCAATTTTCCGGAGAGTTTCATTGGCAATATGGGAATACTTGGAGAAAAAATACTCTACCCTTTGTTCTTCTGTCCATGTTTCTTCTGGCTCGCTCTGGTTGTCGATATCTGTATATGTTTCAGGCATTACGTCAATAACAGATGGTTCTTCTGCTGCCAAAATACCAAGCGAGTGGCTTGTATTTTTTTCTGAGCAGCTTACCATAGCTAGCACCAAAAGTACAAAAAATTTATTTTTCATAACTTTCTCCGTAAAATCAATTCCCGCAGTCGCTTAGCGCCTATTCTTGCGCAAAGCTTCCTATAAGAGAAGAAACGGTGCTGATTGTGTAACCTTCGCGAACCAGGGCGTCAAGCAGGACGTTGATTCGGTTGAAAAGGTAATCGTTTCGGTCGGCGGGAAGCAGTCCTAGTCTGATGGGGATTACCGAGCCCGCAGAAGCTTCCCTTACGATGGTGTCGATTATTTGGGAAGGGGTGCGCAGGGGGATGCCGAGCAGCTTTTCATCGGCGCGGCTTACCCAATCAAGGGGATCAACGGTCCTTGTTATGGTGGTGTATCCTGCAAGCGATGCGGAGTGCGCGATCTCAGGGGACATGATGTACCAAGGGGCGTGCCACAGTAAGGAAAGCTCGCGCGCGGTAACGCGGAAGAACTCATCTTCGTTGCGGGCAAGACCACGTGCAACAAAGTCGCCGCCAGTCCAGTAGCGCGAGTCGGAAAGGTCAAGCGGGGCGAAAAACATCGAGGCGCTTTCGTGTCCAGCATCGGCAATCGCCCGAACCGCTTCAGGATGACGTCTGATAAAATCACCGTTAAGGAAAAAGGTCGCCTGAATGCCGAGCCTATTAAGCGCATCGAGCGCTTCGGGAAGCCCCTGATCATCATCGTACAAGTCAAACGCCAAGGCGATCTGGTTTCCGCTGGGACGCAATGCCCTTGCGTTCGGCGTTCCTGCAAACAGCGGGAACGTTCCTGTTGAAGTGCTGTTTCTGACCATGGGAAGATTTGCAAAGGGACCTGAACGCTGCCAATCAAGGAAGATTCGGTACTTGGAAGATACCTGGGCGGGAATTCTGCGTGCGGGATTGTCAATGGCTGTCCAAGGACTTCGTCCGCTGGTAACAAACCAAGAACCGCCGTTCCTTGCCAGAATGCGGGACGTCTGTTCCTCAAAGGCAGTTTCGTGAACGCCTGAAAGGGCGACAAGTTCCCGTGTATGCGCGCCATTCGTCAACGTAAGCCGCTCGATCTTCTGATCATCGCCGATAATGACGAGCGAACTTCCCGCCCACAGGCACGAGAAGGTCGGATTCTCGCTTAACACGCTCCGTTGCTGCCATGAAGCATAGTCGTACAGGAGCGTTCCACCCTCGCCCCACAAAAGCACGTGCTGTCCATCGGGGGAAATGCTTGCCTGGGAAATCGAAACGGGAGGAGACGCCAAAGCTTGAAATACCGATGTATTGCTTAATCTCCATGCGCGCATTTCAGTTCCTGCGCGGTTGGGAATGGCAACAAAGACCGTTGCCTCGCCGCCTATCGTCCACAGAACATGAATCTCGGACGAGGAACGGGGCAGCAGAAGATGGGGCAACGCGGCTTCGGTTGTCGCCTCATCAAGAGGATAATAGAAAAGGCTGCGCCGTCCTTTCGAGACCAACAGGGAATTAAAATCGGGCGATAGCCAGAACTTGTCAAAGCGGGGATCAAAGTTGAAGGGAATTCGTCCTGCGGCGCTGCCTATGTTCAGGAAGTCCGCATACACCGCGCGGGCAAGGAGCTCAGGTCGGCGCACGTGGTACAGGGTTGAGGAATGCAGGTAATAAAAGTCGCCGCCGCGCGCCCAAGCTATCGAATTGATCGTGCCTTCCCCAATAAGTCTGAAGCGTTCTCCGTGCGGCTCAAGCAGGGAATCGGCTATGTAAAAGTACAGGTTTCCTTCCCGTTCGTAGATGAACATCTGCGAGTCAGGACTCCACGAAGCGGGAAACTGCTTTTCGGGGCGCTCAAGCCTGGTTGCCACGAGGGTTTTCACCCCCGAAAAGGTATCGAGCAGGACTAAATCGCCTAAAGCTGGGCTTACAGGATGAAGGTACAAAAGCCAGCGTCCATCGTTAGAGGGGGCAATTTCCTCAGCACGACCGATGGCGTTGGTGTTGCCATCGACGATTCTGCCGTCAGACATGCCCGCTGCAAACGAAGGAAAACCAGGAACGGGAAGCGGCAAACTTCCAGGCAGGGAAAGGCGCACCACGCCGAATGCGTTGCGCACCTGCAAAGTCTCGCCGTCATCAAGCAGATCCATGCGTTCGGGAAAAGTCGTCAGCTGCTGTATGGGAAAGCTTCCCCGCGAGGTCAGCGCTCCCTGGACATGGGTAAGAAAGAGCGTCTTTTGGGCAAAGATTCCCCGTTGCGAAGCTAAGGGAGACGCCCACGAACGGTTTTCCCCGCCAGCTGCAACCTGAAATAAAAGGCTGTCCCCCGCGGATAAATCCAGCTCGGAAAAGACAACTCTTCCCATTGCCGAGGCGGGTACAAATACAACAAGAGCTATAATGATAAGAAACGGCATGATCCGTTGCTTAAAGGCTGATATCGATAACAGATCATTTTCAATGATGCCAAGATCATCTTCCATTTTTTGGATGCGCTTCAGTGAGTATTCGGCTTGCTTTTGCTGTAAACGGCGGCACGTTGTATCCAATACCGCCTGGAATGACGCGTTCTCGCCGTTGTGCACTTGTTCCAGGATAAGGTCGCTTTTTTTACAGACCACGGATGATCTCCTTACGGGGAAAAACTGGAAACGTGCGAGGCTTCTTGCGAAACAACCTCGGCAGAAGTATGATACGCCCTTATAAGTGTTATCACTGCAAAACTCACAAGGAGTATTATCACAAGCTTCCGCATAGTTCCCCCGATCGTAACCTTTGGTATTTTAGTTTCTGGAACTGATAAAATCAAGAGGGTTTACCGCCCTGTTGTTTCTGAATACGGCAAAATGAAGGTGAGGTCCAGTACTGTACCCTGTACTTCCCACCGTGCCGATCCTTCCGCCCTGCTTCACGGTATCCCCTTTCTTAACCGTTACGGTATGAAGATGGGCATACAAGGTCTGAAAACCGCCTGAATGGGAAATAATGACAAAGTTTCCAAGGGTGCGATCAAAGCCAATCGCCGAAACTTGCCCGTCCCGCGCCGTTGCAACGAGCGTTCCTTGAGGAGCTGCCAAGTCAACCGCAGAGTGATGGCGTCTGACACCAGTAATGGGATCGTTACGCCAGCCAAACGGGGAGCTTACGCGAGCGCCGCGCACAGGATGGATAAAAAGCTTTTCGCCTAAGGCGATCTGAAGCTCCTCGCGATTCATGCGCGCACCAGGTATAAAGAGGGTTTTCCCTACGGTGATTCGGTCGCTTTGCAAATCGTTGGCATCAAGGATGGCTTCCATTGGTACGCCGAGCGCGCGGGAAATGCCTGAAAGCGTATCGCCGCGTTTAACGGTGTACGGGATTCCGTTCATGTTGGGAATGCGCAGCACTTGCCCTTCCCGCAAAGCTCTGGCGTTGGTGATCCCGTTTGAGGCAATCACTGCATCGAGGGAAACGGAGAATGCCGCAGCAATGCCTGAAACGGAATCACCTTTCTTGACACGGTAGCTTTGCCATGCAAAGGATTCCATTAAGTCCAGCGGAAGTGCAGGCTGCGTTACATCCGCCTGAATGGAAACGCTGCGTTCCGCAGTGCTCTGCTCATTGTCAGCATCACCATCGTGAGTATGATTATGGTTCTGGATGGATGCTTGGATGACAGGCTGTGTCGCCGCTTGCTCCGCCGTTTGTGCGGTACTTTGCGCCGCTGGCTGCGCTGAACTTGCCGAAGCGCCTGCGCCAACATACAGGGCAAGGTTGTGCTGACTAGCAGCATCGCCTTCAACGGCAACAACACTGCGCTGACTCCAGCCGTAAGATCCAGCTTGCGTGTAGGCAATGACAATAACACCTGCCAAAAGGAAAAATGCAGTTGCAGAAACAGCAATGATAAAGGGGAGGGATACAAGCTTCCCCGGTTGAGACGCTGCCGTTTTTGGCAGATTTGCCACACTGGCAAAAAATGATCGTACCGTAGTATGCAACGGTTTGGGCTGATGTTTCGATTGATGCGTTGATTGATATTTCGATTGGTATGATCCCGTTGGATGTTCCAGCCGATCTTCAGGCATTGCCATACATGGCGCACGCCGATGAATTTGCTGCTGCTGTCCAACCTTGTCAACGGAGGAAGGTGTTTGCCGAAACAGCACATTGGCTCCCTTTGATCCAGTTGATTCAAGGGCTGGTTTTGCAGGAACATTCTCCTTTCGAACCGTCTTTCGGGGGGAAATTACCTGTTGTATAGGGATATTTCCCGGGCCGGGAACGTGCCTTACACCAGAACTTATGCCTTCAGGCGGAGCTTTCCCGGATGCGGAAGGCTGACCGCTGTACCGTCGGCTTTGTATCTGTTGTTTATCCAGAAGGCTGCTGATAAAGTCGCTCATAGTATATTTGGTTTATCGACATAATCAAAACGAATTATTATACTAAATTAGATTGAGTACCCATTTGGTACTTGCAAGGAGACCACAATTGAGAAATTTGTTAATAGGCGCTGGTATCTTTTATGCGATTACTCTTGCCCTGACGCTGAGAATTTTTGCTGTTGATCTTGTAATTGCAGAAGGTGAGTCAATGCTGCCATCTATCCAACCTAGGGCAGTTCTTGTAATGAACAAGGCAGCGTACGGCATGCGGACATCCGATGGTGTGTATGTGCACCGATGGAGCAATCCTAAGCTAGGCGAGATTGTAGTCTTTTACACCCCTGAGGGAACAATTGCCGTAAAGCGCTGCGTAGCAATAGAAGGTGATTTATTTTATGCACAAGGCGACAATCTGCTGCAATCCTACGATTCACGTCATTACGGAGTGGTGCCGAAAGATAATATTATAGGTAGAATTGTGGGGGTAAAGTAATGCACGAAAAGTATCCGGAGGGAAGTGGAAACACCCGTATTGTGGGAAAACAGCGTTTTGTTATTTTCGTCGTATGCTTTGCCCTGATAACAATCGCCGTGATCAGCCGTTATGGGTACTTAATGCTGCGCGAACCGCCAGAATCAGGAGCTGTAGAACGTCCTGGCGGACGAGGTTCCATCCTTGATCGTAATGGACGCATCCTTGCCCTTGAAGTCCGCACGGGGAACATCACCTTATGGCGACCTGACATGAAAAGCGCCGAGGATTTAAGCCGGGAACTTGCGCCGCTTCTGGAGCAAAGCCAAAACGAAATCTACAGTAGAATTACCAACACGCGAAGCGACTCCATCCGTCTGAAACAGCAGGTCAGAGAATCTTCGGTTGATGACATTGCTGCCGCTATAAAGGAAGGGCGTTTGCCCGGAGTAGGCATTGAACACGTGGTAGGACGTATCTACCCTGAAAAAACACTTGCCTCGCAGCTGATAGGCTTCCTTAATGCTGATTACAAGGCAGGTGGAGGTGTTGAGTACGCCTTTGACGAAGCGCTTTCTCCCGATACATCGCCGCGATCTCCCTTTGGTCCTCAGTATCCCCGCTCAGGCGATCAGGTCGTTCTTACCATTGATGTTCACGTTCAGTCCATCCTTGAAACGATTGCCCAGCAGGTGCTTACCGAGAACCGTGCCGAAGCGGTGATGTTTATGGCGATGGATCCTCGTACTGGGGATATTCTGGGCGCAGCTTCACTTCCTAATTTTGATCTGAACAATGTGGGAAACTCTACGGAGACATCTCGAATGGACAGACCTACTGTTTGGGCATACGAACCAGGTTCAGTGTTTAAGATTTTTTCGCTAGCCGCCTTACTTGAGACAAAGGCAATTGCGCCTAACACATACTTTACCTGTAACGGCTATTACGAGCGCATTACCGCCCAAGGAGAGCGCGTTATTATCCGCTGTCTTTCCCCCCATGGAAGGGTAAGCGCCCGTGAAATATTACTTTACTCCTGTAACTCAGGAGCTGCCTACGCCGCGGATCAACTTGCTTCGCAAACGTTTTACGATCAGCTGCAAAACTTAGGTTTTGGCAAACGTACCGGAGCCGGAAACACTGGTGAAACGGTAGGGATCTTCCGTTCTCCTGAGCAGTGGTCGGGACGTTCGAAGCCGACTATTGCGTTTGGGCAGGAAATTTCCGTTTCAGCCCTGCAGATGCTGAAAGCGGCAACCGCCATTGCCAATGACGGCATTCTTGTTTCACCGCGGATTGTTTTGCACACGATTTCTCCCCGTGAGCAACCGCCTGTACCCTTTATTCCAGAACCGCCGCGGCGTGTTCTTTCTGTGGAGACAAGCCGCAGGATACGAAACTACATGGCAGAAACGGCTTCCGATCTTGGTACGGGCTTTCGGGCAAATGTAGGCGATCTTCCTTTGGGAGTTAAAACGGGAACGGCGCAGATGCGGGATCCAAGAACTGGTGCATACTCCTCAAAAGATTATGTAGCAAGCACCCTTGCCATGCTTCCTGCCGAAAACCCTTCCCTTGTGCTGTACCTGGTGATTGTAAAACCGTACGGGGATGAAACCTTCGGTGGACGAATTGCAGCTCCTCCCATTCGGGAAGCTGCGGAAGCTCTGATCAACTACCTTGGAATTCCCCGCGGCAGAAATCCCCAGATCACCCATTCGGGAACGATCTTTATCCCCCCTCTTCCGATCCCCGAAGTGGGAGAGTTTATGCCCGACTTTAGCGGAACGGCAAAGCGCCAGCTTACATCCCTCCTGTTACGCGATGATCTTATGGTACAAATCCGCGGCGACGGCTGGGTTGTACGCCAATCCCCAGCGCCGGGTACGCGCATTACCAGCGACACGGTAATCATCCTGGAGCTGGAATAGCACATGGGAAGTGAGGATCGCTCGTATCCTGATTTTTTTACCGGAAACATGGGGATCATTACCCAGCAATATCCCTTACTTGCCGAAGAGCTAGCCAAGGAAAGCGCGACACGCACAGAAAGCCCTTTCAAGGAAGAGGAGCTCGTCGTGGAAGCTGCCGCATCGGGAGCGCCCACACTGATCTGCCGAGGGATTTCCGTTCATTCCAAGCGAGACCCCGAACGAGAGGCAGAGCGTCTGGTGGAAAGCATCGTAAACCCAGCGCACGACACGGCAAATCCGCCGATCCTCATCCTTGGTTTTGGTTTGGGGTACACATCTTCCGCACTAGCACTCGCTTTACCGGCGCGACCTATCATCATTGTGGAAAAGCACCCTGAAATACTCCTTGCCGCCCTTCACGCCCGCGATCTTCGATCCTTCCTTTCCCAAAACCAGCTTGTGTTTGTATTGGGCGGATCTGGCGAAGGCGTAACCGGAGCGCTTTCCCTCTTTCACAGTTCTCCCGGTGTTTTTCCCCTTGTCATGCAGAACCGCGCGCTAACCGGCATCGATGCGGAATGGTACGGCGCTGTGGAAGAGCGTATCAAACTGTGGAATTCGCGCAGCAATGTTAACCGTGCCACGCAGAAGCGCTTTGCCAAACGCTGGGTACGCAACCTTTCCCAAAACCTGAGCGCCGTCAGAGACATTCCGGGCATTTCTGGACTTTTCGGGCTCGTACGCGGAACGGGAATTCCCGTGTTCCTTGCAGCTGCAGGTCCCATGCTTGACGCCTGCGCCCCGATGCTTGGCGAAATTGCCAAGCGCTGCCTTACCATTACGGTTGATACGAGCCTGCGTTTTCTGCTGGATCATGGCGTGAACCCTGATTTTGCGCTTTCCGTTGATCCCCAATACTGGAACTTCAGGCATCTGGATCGAGTTCCCGCGCCTAGAACCTGCCTTGTTGCCGAGTCGGCGGTGTATCCTCCGGTGCTGCGCCATAGCTTCAGGCGAAAACTTCTGTCAGGATCACTATTTCCCCTGGGACGTTTTGTTGAGACCAAGGTAGACCCAAAAGGCGATCTGGCTGCAGGTGGATCGGTTGCCACAAGCGCCTGGGATTTCGCGCGCGTTCTTGGCACAGACGAGATATGGATAGCGGGACTTGACCTCTCGTTTCCCGATCTCAAGACCCACTTTAAGGGCGCAGCTTTTGAGGAACAAGCGCACTCTACATCGCAGCGCCTAAATCCAGCAGAAACAGGGAACTTCCGCGCCCTTCGCGATGGACACCCATTTTACGCAACGTGCCGCGGCAGAGGAACGGTGCTAACCGACAAACGCCTTTCCCTATACGCCGCCTGGTTTGAAAACACCTTCGCCCGTTTCCCCCAGATCAAGACCTACAGCCTTGATACCGCAGGACTTGCCATTTCTGGTCTTGAGTGCGCGGATGTAGACCAGCTCCTTCAACTTCCTGAGCGCCGCAACGAGATCGATGCCTTCTTAAACGAAGCTTACAAGGCAATTGAAAGCAGCTTTTACAGCGAGAATGAGGTACAACGCCGCCTTGAAACCTATGAAAACACTTCCAGAGAGCTCCTTAGCGGTTTGCACCGTATCAAAACCCTTGCCGAAGAGATGGCAGAAATTGCCGAAACTGCACTAAGGCGCGGCAAACAAGGGAATCGTAACGCAACCCACGAGGAGCGTGTTCTGAAACAACTTGATGCTGCCGGCAAAGCAATTGCAGAAAGCACCGTAAAGGAAATCGCAGGCTTCCTCTTTCCTGAAACCGGGGAATGGGAGGAAGAAATTGCCGCTTTAAAGCTAAGCCCTTTCCTCAACCACCTTGAGTTTTCCTCCCGCTTTTACCGAGCATTGGCAAGTGCAGCGCAGTACAACGCTCAGGTT
>Ga0136643_10005979_pt1 | contig 17338 bp, 13 predicted proteins | sample TergutLab28metaG_FD_96883 | JGI IMG/M metagenome (GOLD analysis project Ga0136643, IMG submission 96883) | Labiotermes labralis P1 segment gut microbial communities from Petit-Saut dam, French Guiana - Lab288 P1 (version 3) (version 3) | ecosystem: Host-associated > Arthropoda: Insects >... | reverse complement strand
ATGATGTAAATCTGCTGTTCGTGGCTCATTAGTGCAAGCCCGGCCGCAATGTTGATGAACAGCACCATCCACAAAAATACAAACTTAGGCTTGAAGATAACTTCTTTCAACGAAAGCGTGCGCGCAGCAGCTTCGTAGGGCTTCAACTCGGGGCGGTCGATGATGACGTAAGCCACAAAGCACAACACGCCATATAGCCCGGTGAGGATGTAAAACGCCTGATAAACCGTGAAGTTTTGCAGCAACATGCCAATCAGCGGGTTGCCCACCAGCCCCGCCAAACCAAACGCAGCAATCGCTACACCGGCCGCAAAGCCTTTTTTGTCGTCAAACCACATCATCAGCGTCTTCACTGGGGTCAAATAACCCAGCCCCAGCCCGATACCTTGAATCGGCCCAAAACCGATAACTGCCACCAGCGGGCTGCCAATGTGCACACCAATGGCGGTAATCAACCACCCCGCGGTGAAAAAGATGAATGTATACAGCGACGCGCGTTTCACGCTGCGCTCCACCAGCTTGCCGCCAAAGGCCGCCGTCATGCCCAAGCAAAACAACGCCAGCATAAAGCACAACGTCAGCAAAAATGGGGTGAATGCAGGTGCGTGCGCCGTAATGTCCTCACGAAACAGCGTCCAGCAATACACCGAGCCGGTAGAAAAACTCATGAATATCATCGGCCAAAAGCCGCTTACCCATCTGCCCTTCGGAAGTTTCATATAAGTCGTCCTCACATTTATCCAAAATTTTTATTTACGTCAAAAAGCCAAACACGCGAAACAAGAAGATAAACAGCGTCAGCGTCAGCGCCGAAAACGTCATGGTAATCATCAGCACCGAACCACCAATGTAGGTGTCGCCACCTAGCTCCGCCTGCATCACATAGGCGCCAACCGCCATGGGCAAGGCGTTGAGAATCATGATAATCGTCAGGTCGTTGCCACGGAAGCCAAACGCAAGCGCAATGGCCACGCCAATGATTGGCATCAACAGCAACTTGAACACCGATGCAATAATCACATACTTAAACTTCGTGTCAAAGCCATGGAACTTGAGGTTTGCGCCCACGCAAATCATCGCAAGGGGCATCACAATGCCGCCAAGGCGGTCAAGGGTGGTGACGAGGAAGGTGGGCAACACATCGTAGCCCGCACTATTTAGGCCCCAGCCCAGCGCGTTGAAAATAATACCCAACACCACACCGATGACAACGGGGTTTTTCGCCACCGAAATAATTACATTAAGAATTGCCTTGCCAACGCCTTTTTGGTTGGGTTTTGGGTCGTGCACCGCAAACAGCACCGACGCCGTGGCGTATGACACAATGAGCAGCACCGAAACCACCAAAATGCTTTTGGGGAACACATCCGGGTCGGAGTCGTAGTAGAACATTAACATAAACAGCGGCGGCGCAACCACGGAAAGGCTGCTGCGATATGCGCTATTCACAAACGACGAAATCGAGTCTTTGTCGCGCATGAGCTTTGCGGCAAATAACCACACCGCCAAAAAAATCACAATCATCAGCGCAACGTTAAACACCAAAAATTGCGTGTCAAACACATTAGACAAGTTGGCCCGGCGAATGGTGTTGAAAATCACCACCGGGATACCGGCATAGAAAATCACTTTGTTGCCTTTTGCGGCAAATTCGTCACCAATCATCCCCAGCCTGCGCAACACAATGCCAAGCCCCGCAAGCAGGATGAATGGCATGGTGGTATTCAGGCTCAGAACCATGTACTGTAACACAACAATTTCTCCTCAAAAAACGCAGTGAAGCACTTTTCAGTGCCCCACCGCGGGGTGGTGTTGCGGTGAATCTCTTGCGCCTCGCACATGCCCAAATAGAGCACAACGAAGCGACCTAGCCCCACCGCAGGTGGTTAAACTTACTACGAAAAAGATGGCAATCTTATCGCGGGCCGCACCCCCGCGCATTAGCACAGAGCAAATGCGCGGGGGTGCTCGCCGCAGGCGTGGCGGAGAGCAAGGGATTCGAACCCTCGGTACGTTTTAGGCGTACACACGATTTCCAATCGTGCTCCTTCGACCAACTCGGACAACTCTCCATACAATACATTATTATAGCACAGCCCTGCGCTGATGTCAACAAAAATTTGCGCAATACTTGACAGGCTTTGCATTTCGTGTTAAGATAGTATATGAAAAAAGTGCAGGAGGGTGTGGCCACATGAAGTTTTTAATTCTCATCGGCAATGCCGCCGTTGGCAAGATGACGGTGGGGCAAGCACTAGTCAACATCACGGACTTCAAGCTGTTTCACGGCCACATGATTCTTGAGCCGGTGCTCGAAATATACGGCGAACGAAACATGGCCATTGAACACCAGATTCGCGACATCATCTTTGCAGACTTCGCGCAATCGAACAACTACGGCTTGATTTTCACCTACATGATGGACTTCAGCAAAGACTCGTCATGCTGGGATTATCTCGAGCACATTTGCAGCTTTTTCAAGCAGCACAACGCCGACATATACTTCGTTGAGCTGGTTGCCTCGCAGCAGGTGCGCCTGCAACGCAACGTGATGCCCAGCCGTTTGCAGGCCAAGCCCTCCAAGCGCAACACCGAGCGAACCACCAAAGCCATCTACGAAACCGACAAAGCCTATCAGGTCACCAGCACCGACGGCGAAATTCCTTGGAGCAACTACCTGAAAATCGACAACTCCGATCTTGCGCCTGACGTAGTTGCCGGCATGATCAAAAACACATTCTCGTTGTAAAGGAGCACCCATGAACCGACCCACCAAACCCTACGCCGAAGTCGCCGCCCTGCTCGGCCAAGCCGCCCCCGCATGGGAGGCACTCACTGCACAAATTCGCTATCATTACGAGATCGACGAAATCTGGCAGGAGGGCAAGCCCACCCACAAGCACTACAACAACTTGTTCTTCAAGCGCAGCGGCAAAGCCTTGATATCGCTACATTTGCGCGAGAATTATTTCCTCGCCTGCGTGGTATTAGGCGCAAAAGAGCGCGAAAAATTCGACGAACAGCGCGATAGCTTCAGCGCAGCAATTTGCGCCGTATATGACGAAGCTGAAGTTCTGCACGACGGCAAATGGCTCGGCTTTGAAGTGCGCGATGATTCGCTGGTCGATGACATCTTTCGCTTGTTGCCGCTCAAGCGCAAGCCAAACCGCAAGGTTTTTCCCGCAAGCGTGCAGCACTGCGGCCAGCTCGACATCGGCATGGCGCACGAGGACATCACGAAAATCATAATGAAATAGAGGACATGATGACAAATCCAAACAAAAACATGTTAGTGACCTTGGGCGTGCGAGATGTGCAAAAGTCGATTGACTTTTACAATGGATTAGGGTTCAAGGTGACTTTTGATGGCGGCGCAATGGGCGACTTTGAAATGGACGGCGTTAGGGTTGCGCTGTACAGTCTCGACGCATTGGCAAGCGATGTTAATGTACACAATCCGCCCAAAATCGCAACTGGTTTTTCCGGCATAACATTGGCCTATAATCTTGATTCAAAGGAAGCCGTTGATAAAATGCATGAAAAAGTTAAAGCTTTGGGCGGAAACGTGGAGCACGCACCAGAAAAAGCAAAAGACTGGAATGGCTACCATTTTTACTTCAGAGATTTAGATGGACACTATTGGGAAATTGCCTACTAATGAACCAAAGGAGACCGCCATGCTTATCCCCCATTTGCATTTTCGCGGCAACTGCGCACAAGCCATTGCGCTGTATGAAACCGCATTCAACACCAAGGCGTACGACATCGTGAGCAACCACGATTACGACCCCGAAGCTTACGAGGGCAACACGCAAATTGCCCACGCGCGCATGCAAATCTGCGACCAAACCGTGTTTCTCAATGACCGCGCAGACTTCGCACATCCCGCGCATTTAATCGTGCAATTCCCCAGCGTTGAAGCCTTAATGGCGTGCTACGAGCACTTTGAGGGCAGCAGCAAAATCATTGACCCATTTGAGCAAGCACCTTATATGAAGCTGGGCGGGAATTTCCAAGACAAATTCGGCATAATATGGGGCTTTATGGCCGTGTAAACAACAAGTTAGGAGAACATATATGAACCGCAAACTTTTCACCTCCGAATCCGTCACCGAGGGCCACCCGGACAAGCTGTGCGACGCCATCAGCGACGCGGTGCTCGACGCCATCCTCGCGCAAGACCCGCAAAGCCGCGTGGCCTGCGAGTGCGCAACCACCACCGGCATGGTACTGGATGGGCGAAATCACCACCTCGAGCGACTATGTTGACATCCCCAAAATCGCCCGCCAAGTCATCACCGAAATCGGCTACACCGGCGGCGGCATGGGCTTTGACGGCAACAGCTGCGCCATCCTCACCGCCATTGATGAGCAATCGCCCGACATCGCCATGGGCGTGGATAAATCGCTTGAAGACAAAGCCTGCGGCAGCGATTTAGAAGGCGGCGGGGCGGGCGACCAGGGTCTCATGTTCGGCTACGCCTGCGACGAAACCCCCGAGCTCATGCCCCTGCCGATTTCGCTCGCGCATGCTTTAGCTCGTCAATTAACTTTGGTGCGCAAAAACGGCACCCTGCCCTATCTGCGCCCGGACGGCAAGACGCAAGTAACGATTGAATACGATGAAACTGATACCCCCGTGCGCTGCGATGCCATCGTGGTGTCGAGCCAGCACTGCGAAAGCGTGAGCCTCGACCAAATCCGCGCAGACGTCACCGAGCACGTTATCAAGCCCATCGTACCTGCCAATTTGCTTGACGACGCCACCAAGCTCTACGTCAATCCCACGGGGCGCTTCGTCGTGGGCGGCCCACAAGGCGACAGCGGACTGACCGGCCGCAAGATCATCGTCGACACCTACGGCGGTTATGCTCGCCATGGCGGCGGCGCGTTTTCCGGCAAAGACCCCACCAAAGTTGATCGCTCGGCGGCCTATGCTGCCCGCCATGTGGCGAAGAATATCGTCGCCGCTGGGCTTGCGCGCAAGTGCGAGGTGCAGCTGGCCTATGCCATCGGCGTGGCCCGCCCCGTCAGCATTCGCGTAGACACCTTCGGCACCGGCAAGCTTGACGAAGCGCAGCTAGCAGCTCTGGTTCAGCAGCACTTCGACCTGCGCCCCACGGCCATCATCAACCGCTTCAACCTGCGCCGGCCGATTTACCGCCAGCTAGCCGCTTTAGGGCATGTGGGTAGAACTGACATCAACCTACCATGGGAAGAACTCGATATGGTGGATGTGCTCAAGAGTGCCCTGTAGGGACGGATGCAAATCCGCCCGCATCACAAAAACAAAAACTGCCCCGCCGCAATGGCAGGGGCATTGTTTTATTGGCGCTCGCCGCTTTTAGCCCCTTGGCTCCTTCCTCGGGAAGGAGCTGTCGCCTCAGGCGGCTGAGAAAGGCTCGCGGAGCGACGTGACCCACGCCTCGCACCTTCGATCATGGCAGCCGCAACCCCCACGCCAGCCTTCCCCCACCGCAAGGCTACCTTTCAGCAAAAAACCGTGTTTCACGTGAAACATTTTCAGCGCACATTGTTGGTGCCTCCCCCTTGGGGGAGGTGGCACGCGTAGCGTGACGGTGGGGGTGAAAAAACAGCCGCCCTGCTCCATCGGCAAGGCGGTTTCTCCTCTATTCCCTTTATCCCCGTTATCCTAGTATAAAATTAACTGTAAAGTGGTGCGAACGCACCGTGCGCGAGCCAAAAAAGTTCATGCGCGCATTTCCGCCAGTGAAGATTCTGTCGCCAATCCTCACCTGCTCCACATAGCCATGCGCACAGGTGCTCAGCACCTCAAACCACTGTGCCGCGTTGTTGCACAGCGTAATCGCATTGCCCGGGAACCTGCGGTTATAGTCATCCACCATGCGGCGAATTTCCTGCGTGGTAAAGCTCGGGCTGCTACGATCCACAACTTCAGGGCTCATGCGTCCACCGCGCAGGTATGGCGATGGTGAAGCACCGTTCCAGGCCCACTGTGCGCTGGCGGTGTGCCCCGCGCTGCTGGCAAAATACAGCGCGTCTGCCACGCTGCCGTTGTGGCTCACATACGTGCCGCGCACACTGTTCGCCAACGCCAGCATCGGCGCATGAAATTGCTGCGCAAAGCCGGAATTCCATTCAGCGTCCGACAAAATATGATGGTTCACTTCCGTGGTTCGGAAGTTGTTGCGCTTGGCAATGGTATATGCCGCAATCATTTGCGCTCTCATCGCTTCATTGGGCACGTTGCCGCTGTGCCCAATTTCGCGCCAAGCAATGCGTGCGATGTATTCATCAAGCGCAAACTGCCGCCCTTCGTGCGTCACAAACGCAGGCGGGTTGGCGTGCTGCGCAATGCGAATGCCGGGCGCATAGTAGTAATGCTGCAAAATCTGGCGATAAGTCCAACCGCGGCGTGCAAATTCCATGGCACCTTCTTGGCTCATGCCAACGCCATGGCCAAAGCCCGCCACCTGGAACTGAAATGTTCCCTGTGCAACCGGCTGCTGTTGTCCCGGCGGCGAAATAATCGACGGCCGATTGAATGCGTTGCCCAGCATGTTCACCACGTCTTCCACGTGCTGACGTGCGGGCTGTGCAAAGGCCTGCGGCAATTCCACGGCATATTCAACAACCGGTGTTTCAGCGCGCGTTGTGGCAAACTGCGTGGTTAAAGCTGCGCCGCTCAATAGCACCGCCGCCGTTAAGCCGGTTGCCGCCAATGCCCGCATGCGCTGGCGACGCGGGGTTGCATCCGGCATCGCCGCAATGTCCTGCATGCCTTGGTCGCGTGTGAGGTAGGCATAAATCTGCCTTCGTTGTTGCTCAAGACGATCTAGGCAAAGCGGCAGCACCACAATTTCTTGGTTTCCGCAATGCAGTGCAAACCCGTTAAGCAAACCGTCCGGCGAAAGAAATGCCTTGGCCCCAACGGGGAAAGCTGCATCCTCTGGTGTGGGCGCAAGCTGCATGTCCAACACATGCGCACGCACGTGGGAGGCATAGCCCAAAGCATGCAACAACGCACCCTTAAGCAAGTTAAACTGCGCAGGCTCAGCAGCGATGACAAACACATCGCGGCGGCGCAAAAACGTAGCTAAGTTTTCCAGCAAAGCTTCGGCAGTCAATGCCGCCACCGTGGGGGGCGGTTCGCCATCGAAACATCGCGTGCAAAGCTCCCGCAGGCATGCAATTTCCTGCGGCCACGGCTGTGTTTGCAGCGTGAACAGCTGTATTTTTTTCATGTTAACATCCTTTAATTTTCACATCTTTTTTCTGGGGGAACGCAAGCGCAACGGCTAACGTGAATTGACTATAACACAAAAAAGCCAAGAACTCAAGCCTTTACGGCAAGATTTTCTTGGCTTTTTTTTGCGTGATTATGCGTTTTCCGGCATTTGCCGCAAAGTCCATTCACTTGCGGAAAAGCAAGGGCAGGCTTTGCCGGGATTTTCCATCTGCCTATTCATCCGAGCATGCCGCGTAATTTACCGTGAACGAATCGGATGCCAAACATCGTTGGGGTCAAAGGGATTTTGTCGGCCTTGACGGTCAAACATAATTTGCGGCAGGCGCGGGTTGGAGTTGTTGCGTATAGCACCGGCAGGCAGGGTGGCGCTTTCGCCGGGGCGCACACGGCGGCCAAACACAAACAAGAACGCATCCGGGAAGTCGTAAATGCAGGTTTGCAGCGTGATGAGATAATCGCCCCAGCGCACGTCAAGGTCAACCTCAACCAAGCTGCGCTGGCGAATGGCGCGCACAAAGCCCTCAAAGTTTGCCTGCGTGGGGAAATCCGGGGTGTTGGCTAGGAAGATGTGCAGGTTGTCGTGTTCCAAGCGTCCATTGCCAATGACCGAAGCAAAAATGAGATATTGATGCACATCGCCGTTTTCCAGCGTGAGTGTGATTAGCGGGTTACGGCGTACGCCGTCGGCCGTACGAAAACGTGGCAGGCGTGAGAAGATGGTGCCATCACGCATGTGGTGGCCATAAATAATGAGGTTAACGGACATCGGTGATGTGCGCACACGATTGCGGAAGTCAAAAAACGGGTTGCCATGGCGCGACGGACGGCCGCGCAAGTCGCGGTAAAGGTAAAAATAATTGGTGTTCGACTGCACCACCGGCAGGTCGATGTCTGCGCCGGGCACTTCAAGCCACGCCACCACATCGCGATTAATGGCATGCAATTCTTCAAACGAATAACGTCCCACACGCACGCGCGGCGCAATCACATCGCGATAACCTGCGGGGGGAAGGTTCGCTGGGTGATCGGGGTCGTCTTCATCTAAATGCTCAGCACAAAAGGCGCAGTATTCCTCGTCCTCAGGCCATGGATTACTGCAAATGCGGCATTCATAGCCATACCGGGGTACCGGACGGGCATCGTCTGTTATTCTGACAAGAGAGTGGTGCATCAACGGCAACACCCCCGCCCAAACAACGAGGAAAGCAAGCGCGCCCACCGCAATCAGCACAAACACATCAAACAGGATTTTGCGCAGGCGCTCTTTTGGGCTGTCGCCTTTGAGCGGGAACATGTGTTGCTCAAAGAAGGTTTTGCGCTTGCGTCCGCCTTCGATCACCGCTTCTGTGGCGTCGATTGCTTCTTGCGATTCGGGCAGATCCCATGGGTTTTCGTGCATTGTTTTACCTCCACTATATCAACAGTTGTCGTACTAAGTCAAGTGCCTGTTTGGCAGCCACGTTGCGGTTGTAGGCACGATCGCTGCGGCCAGTTTCAAGCTTGAGCGATTTGTGCCGGGTGCCGTCTGTAGCATGCAGAAAGATTAAGCCTGCGGGTTTGTTGGTATCATCAGCTGGGCTTGCCATGCCGGTGACGGCCAGTGCTAAACTTGCACCCGAGCGAGCAAGTGCACCCTGCGCCATTTCTTGTGCACACTCGGCACTCACTGCGCCAAAGCGCGAAATTGTTTCACGTGAAACATTTAGCAAGTTTTGCTTGGCTTCGTTGGCGTAGGTCACAAAGCCCCAGCCAAACACCCGTGAAGCGCTGGGCAAGTCGGTTAATCGCTTGCAAATGGAGCCGCCGGTGCAGCTTTCTGCGATGGCGAGGGTTTTGTCCTGTGCATGCAGCAGCTCAAGCACAACCTGCTCTAATGGTTTGTCGACAGAATAGGCGTAATTTCCTAACACATTTTGCAATTTTTTTATTGTGCAGGCACACATGTCTTCTGCTTGGGTTTTGCAAGCCGCCGCAGCGCTAATGCGCAGATAGGCTTCGCCGTCTTTCGCGTAGGGCGCAACGGTGGGATTTGTGCTATCTAAGAAGTCGCCGCACAGCTCGGCCATGCGGCCTTCGCCAATGCCCATGGTGCGCAGGTGGTGCGACACAATCACACCATCGCCACATTGCTGCAACAGCGGCGCAAGCGCGTGGTTGAACATATGCTTTAGCTCACGCGGAGGGCCGGGCAACAATACCACAATTTTTCTGTCCATCGCAATATATATCCCCGGCGCGGTGCCGTTTTCGTTATATAGCACCGTGCAGCCTTTGGGCACCATAGCCTGCTTGCGGTTGCTTTGCACACAGGGCTGGCAGCGCACACGAAAGAACTCCTCAATGCATTGCATTTGTTTGGCGTCTTCCTCAAGCGGCAAACCCAGTGCTTCGGCAACCACTTCTTTGGTCAGGTCATCTTGGGTGGGGCCAAGCCCACCGGTGAGTATCACGATGTCGCTGCGAGAAAGCGCAAGGGTAAAGTCCTCACGCAGGCGTTGGGGATTGTCGCCCACGGTGTTCACCCGCTGCACAGAAATACCCATGGCCGCTAGTTCGCGACATAAAAACTGCGCGTTGCTGTTAAGAATCTCGCCCAGCAGCAGCTCAGTGCCAACATTTATAATCTCACATACTTGCATACGATTCCCTCTCAACTAAAATAAAGCACAGCGAAGCGACTTTATTCTCCATCAATGACTATATATTTCGTATTCGCCACAGCCTCACTTATCATTGTATCCAGCTCAAGGGCCAATTCTGCTTGTTCAACCAAAGAAAGTTTGGGGCGCGTGCGCGGGCGGCGCGGTGTGAACACCGTGCAGCAATCCTCGTAGGGCAAAATGGAGATGTCGAAGGTGCCGATTTGGCGGGCGATTTGCACGGCCTCGTCTTTGTCCATGCCGATGAGCGGACGAAAGACAGGCATGCTGGTGGCGACATCTGTGCAGGCAAGGGCCTCGAGGGTTTGGCTGGCCACTTGCCCCAGACTTTCGCCGGTGATGAGCGCCCCGCAATTTTCCTGCTGGGCAATGATCTCGCTCACGCGCATCATCACGCGGCGCATGATCAGCGTGAACAGCTCCTCGTGGCAGCGCGTTTTGATTTGCTCTTGAATGGCGGTGAAGGGCACCACAAACAGACGAATACGCCCGCTGTAACCCGCCACTTGTTCCAGCAGCTTGTGCACTTTTTCCTCTGCGCGCTGGCTGGTGTAGGGCGGTGCGGCAAAATGAATAGCCACAAGACGCAAGCCGCGCCGCGCCATCATCCAAGCGGCCACGGGGCTATCAATTCCGCCGCTGATGAGAATAGCGGCATCACCTGCGGTGCCCACGGGCAAGCCGCCCGCGCCGCGCACTTGATTGGCATGAATGAACGCATATTGATCGCGCACTTCGATAGTGACGACAACGTCGGGCTTGTGCACGTCTACTTTAAGATGAGGAAATGCGTTGAGCAGCTGCTCGCCCACTTTAGCGCAAATCTGCGGCGAATTGAGCGGGAATGTTTTGTCCGCCCGCTTGGCTTCGCACTTAAAGGTGCGCGCAGCCATGAGCTGCTCGTCCAAATATGGTGCGCAGTGCTCCAAAATAGCATTCATGCATTTTGGCAGGCGCAGAGCGCGGCTATAGCACGCAATGCCAAAGACTTGTCCCACCCGTGCGGCGGCGCGGTGCATGTCTATCTGGCTGTTTGCGGGAATCACCTGCAAGGTGGACTGCTGCAAGCTAAACTGCCACTGACCAAGGGGTTGCAGCGCATGGCGCAGGTTGCGCACCAGTTGTTGCTCGAACATGCGGCGGTTGTTGCCCTTAAGCACCAGCTCGCCGGCTTTGATGAGAAGAATTTCGGTCATGGTTTTTTCTTTCTTATTGTATGTAGGGGCGGCGATTACGCCGCCCGCGTGAAATAGTATTATCTTCTTAATAGAGTAGCCATTGCCTCACCCAGTGCATAAAGAAACGCGTCGATTTCCTGCCAAGTGGTCATGCGCGACAAACTGATGCGCAGCGCGGAGGTCACATAGCTGTCGGGCAGACCCATGGCTTGCAGCACACGGCTTTTGGAGTTCTTGGCACAAGCAGAACCCGAGGACACGTGCACATTGCGCTCGGTGAGGAAGTTGATCATGACTTCGCTGGGCAAGCCGGGCACCGAAATGTTGGTGAGATACGGCAGGGCATCTGGCGGGGAGTTGATGAACACGCCCGGCATGGCTTGCAGGCCGGCCACCAATCGGTCACGCAACTCGGCGACATAGTTCAGCGTTTGCGTGTGGTCGGGAATAGCGGCAACGGCTGCGGCAAAACCCGAAACCGCAGGCATACACTCCGTGCCGGGGCGCAGGCGTTTTTCTTGCGTGCCGCCGTACATAATCGGGCTAATCTTCACCCCGTTGCGCACATACAATGCGCCTGCACCCTTGGGACCATGAATTTTGTGCGAGCTAACGGTTAGTAAGTCCACACCAAGCCGTTGCGGGTGAACGGGCAGCTTGCCAAAGGCCTGCACGGCATCGCAGTGAATGAGCGCGGGCGCGCCTGCCTGCCGCACCATGCGGCGAATGACATCAATAGGCTGCACGGTGCCCACTTCATTGTTCACGGCCATCAGGCTAACCAAAATGGTTTGTTTGTTGATGGCAGCGGCTAGGTCTTCTTCTTTCACGCGGCCGGTGTGGTCCACGCCAAGGTAGACCACATCATAGCCACGGCGGGCAAGTTCGGCGCAGCATTCGGCAATGGAAGAATGTTCAACGCTGGAGGTCACGATGCGGCAACCCTGCCTTGCACGGGCCATCACGGTGCCCAGCACGGCCAAGTTGTTGGCCTCGGTGCCGCCGGAGGTGAAAATGATTTCGCCGGGCGAGCAAGATAAACCGGCGGCCAAGGCAGCACGGTTTTGATTAAGCAGATGCTCGGCCTGCAAACCAACGCGGTGCATCGAACTGGGATTTCCCCAAATGACGTTGAGTTCTTGTAGTACGGCTTGCACGGCCTCGGTGCAAACCGGCGTGGTTGCGCTGTTATCCAGATAGGCTTCCATGGGCGGTTGCACCTCCTTTGCGCGATAGTGTTCTTCTATTATACATGGTTATTGCTCCTATTTCAAGTCGGTAAAGGGAAAAAAACGAAAAAATGACGCCAGCTGGGAGGTTTTTGGCGGCTTTTGCCGCCCGACGAAGGTTTTTTACATCCCTAGGCTCTCTATGCCCAGTATATGCGAAAGCGCTGGACATGACATCAATGCCAAACTTTCCCGCTGTAAAGCGCGGAAGTTGCCAAGGCTTGGAAAGACTTGTTTTTGTTCCGCAAATTTATCGCATTATCTGGGTGAATCACTTGATTTTCGTACTGTAATACGCTACAATACGATTACCGTTATGGCGGAGTAAGTTTTGCTCGGCAAAATACGCGGAAAACTGGGACGTGCCTGAAAGGGTGGGAAAGGAATGAAATCATATAACTTTTCTGTGCATCAGCAGGCCGTACCCGTCTTGTTGCTGCAACACGCAAACCTGCCGCAGCAAGACTGTTTGCTGCCATTGCAGGCACAGCCAGAGCGCGTGCCCAGCCCCAACGAATTCTCTATGCAATTGTGCAGTGCACTGCGCCGCAGCAACATCGTGATCATCGTCGGCGGTTTCGCAGGTGAAACCATGGCTTCCATCTCCGCCGTGCGCGGCGTGATGGCCTACACCGCCGCCGTTGCCGAGACTCGCGTGAAGTGGAACTGGCTGCACGAAGGCGAAACCCGGCTGGGCGCACAAGTTAGTGCACGCAACATGACAGTCTACACCGTGCCCAGTGAACCAACGCTTGCATCGCCCATGCTGCGTTACATCGCTTGGGCGCACGGCACACCAACCATTACGCAACAGCCACTGCGCCGCGAAAATCCTGCCGCAAAAGCTGAAGTAGCTGCCCCGCCAAAGGAACCAAAGCAGCCACGCGAACCGCGCCCGCGCCGAAAAATCAGCGCAATGGCCGCGATGGTTATGATTGTGGCAGTGCTGGTGGCCGTTGCAAGCGGCGGATGGCTCATTAGCTTCACCGCAGAGGCAGCACGCAACCAAAATGTCAACAACGACCTATCCTCGCAGTTCCACAATGACCGCGAAAACGAGCAACAGCAACCACCCGCAGCCGAGCCTCAGCGGCTCAGCCGGTTCGCAAGCTTGTATGAAGAAAACAGCGACATTGTGGGCTGGATAAGCATCCCTGCGGCAGACGTTGACCTGCCAGTGTTGCAAGGCACCGACAACGAGTTCTATCTCTACCATGATTTCAACGGAAGGTTCACGCGCTACGGTTCGATATTTCTTTGCACCGGCAAAGACATTCATCCAAACCGCATGACGCAAAACCTCAGCGTATATGGCCACAACACGCGCAATGGCAGCATGTTTGGCCGCCTAAGCAGGTTTCGTAACATCGACACCCTGCGCAACAACCCCACGTTCACGTTCACCACGTTGTATGAAGAAATTGAGTGGGTAATCTTCGCGCTGTTCGTGACCAACGCCGACCCCGCGCAAGACAACGGCAACTTCTTTGAGTACCGCGAAACAGACGTGACGCAAGAGTTGCTGGACGAAATTCACGCGCGCAGCATGATTACCACCGGCGTGGAAGTTAGCCCAAGCGACCAACTGCTGAGCCTAACCACCTGTACGCATGAGTTCAATGATGCGCGGCTGGTGGTGTTTGCACGCCAAGTGCACGAGGGCGAAACCATTGATCTCAGCGGTGCACAGCACAACCACGGCTTCCGCCGGCCCGCCGCGTGGCGGTAATCGCAACTAATATTTCCTTCGGGAGTTTACATAGATAGCAAAGTTGAAGAAAGTCAAAAGCTCTAAAAAATGGAGGTAAGAAAAATGAAAACTTTCTGGCAAACAAACGCAGAAAAAAGGCGCAAGGTGAAAATGACCCTTGTGGCCTTGCTTAGCGTTGTTGCGCTGCTGCTGACGCAAGTGTCGGTGTTGTTCACCACAACATTTGCCGTAACGCCTACAAACGGACAATTTACCATGGATAATGATGGTATAATTACCAGCATCTCAAATAATCAAATTTATTTTTGTTTGGATGCCGGCATTCCTTTTCCGGAATGGCAAGCTCCGGGCGGCGGCATACGCCAATTGGTGCCGCAAGACCCTGCACGCTTCACGCGTGAGCGGAGGCTATGGGTTAGCTTGGCGCAATACTATGCCTTGCACCACAACGGCGGCCTAACGAATAGTCAAGCCATAAATAATGCACTCGTTGCTTTGTACATGTGGGAAACCGTTGGTGGCCCCGGCAGAGAAGCGGGCAGACGTCCCAGTGCAGCCGCCAACGGCTGGAACCAACCTTGGATCTACAGGGCCGAAGTATGCCCTTGGGGTCTAGCACCTGCTGGTTGGGTTACAACAGCACAACAAAACCAAAATGTGGCTCAATGGGCTGCAGCCGTAACAGAAGAACAATACAATGCGCTGATGAACTTGATTAACCGTTCTTTGTTTTTAAACGGCCCAACATTCCACACCACGGAAGATGGTCACAGCCCCACACCGCACTTCCCGCCAGACTATCCGGATGGCTTTACGTCCCGGCCTTACAACATGATTTTTGGTCGTTATGCCCTCACGTTCATTCCCGGCACTACCATTGCCGTTTTGCCGCTGTTTGGCAACAACGCATTGATAGAGTCTGGCATAGAATTTGAACTGGTATTTAACAACGCCCAAGTCGGCAGCCAAACCCGCGTTTATAGCCCAGGCGATCATGTTCGACTTTTGGCGAATGGGTCCCCCGGTGCCGCAGGTGCCGATAATCTTGTGTATGACCGCGTGCTGGGCGATAGGGAGTTTTTGTTTGTTATTGTTGACCCGCAAACAGAAAACTTTGATTTAACGTTCAGACCTGTACTTGACGACCACTTTGCTCAATTCAATCGTCCTTTCACCGTTTGGCGCATGCCCGGTGCACAAGGCTACCACTACCAAGACGTAGGCGGCGGCTTTGAATTGGGTCGCATTCGTTATGTTTTCCAATTCCGCCTGATTCAAACAGAATTGGAACTGATCAAAAACGTAATCTACCCGCCCCGCGGCACAAGCGTGAGCGCTGCAACAACAGAATTGCCGTCAGGTTTGACCGGCGAAGCTTTTGCAGGCTTTATTGACTACAGAATTACCCTGCGCAATAATTCTACCCAATCTCAATCGCTGGGCTTGTATCAAATTTTTGATGCCTTGTCACAATACGTTGATTTTGTTGGTTTTGTCAACCCTGAAACACGCCAACCTATCGGAACCCCCAATGCGCATCCTCAGCCACATGGCACATGGATTCGTAACATTGGTAACGGCTTCCAAGGCATGTATGACCCGGTAACCCACCGAGTAATTCTTGAGGTGGACCCGGACAGAACCGACAACATGTTGCCAAACGAACGCTTCGACTTTGGTATTCGTGTGCGTGTGCGCCCCATGCAGGGTGACCATCCGCGCCGAATCATCAACGTGGCGTATGACTCTGACGGCCAAAAAACCATCCCTGTAGAGCACACCCAAAACCCCAACGTGGTCTACGTGGTGAAAGAAGCCGACCCTGTGCACGGCAGCTGGGTGGACCAAGGCGACACCATTTTGTACACTATCACTGTGCACAACCGCGGCAACAACCCCATTACTGCTGATGATGAAATGCACCTGCGTGATGTGATTCCCCCCGGCACAACCCTCATTCCCACTTCCATCACAGGCCCAGGTGACAGATCTTTCGTGCCAGCCGGTGGTCCCACCACCGCCACGCGTGAAATCATTTGGGAAAACTTTTCAATCGCGCCCAACAGCTATGTTGTTTTCACCTTTGAGGTAACCGTTGACGACCTGCCCAATGGCATGCACATGCGCGAGTTGATCAACCGGGTATACCTCAACCATGTGTTCCACATGGACACGCGCCACTTTGTGCATAGCGGGCAACTGCATTTTAACAAAGCAGCTGCCACCACCAACCCCGAACGTGGCATTGTGAGCGAAGGTGACGAAATCACCTACACCATCACCGTGTATAACCGCGGCCCAGGCGCAATCCAGGACATCAACGTGCGTGACTGGATTCCCGCAGGCACGGCATATGTTAGCTCGCGCATCGTGCCGCCTGTTGGCACTGCAACACGCGTGAGCCCAGCGCTTGCCGTTGGTGCGACCAGTGGTGAAATCCATTGGAATATCGAAACTTTGGCAGCAGGTGGGCGCATGCAGTTCGAACTGGTTGTTCGTGTGCTGCCCATGCCGTCAAGCTTGACGTCGCGCGTGATTCGCAACGCTGCTACGGTCAACGATATTCCCACCAACGACGTGGAACTTGATCAATACAGCGGAAAATTGCAGTTCAATAAGACTGCTAACCCTTCACATGGTGTTGTAACCGAAGGCGATGAAATCACCTACACCATCACGGTATATAACCGCGGCCCGGAACCCGTGCACAATGTGGTTGTGCGCGACCGTGTGCCCGCAGGCACCACGTATGTAGAGTCTTCCGAGCAATTCCGCGTGTCGCAGCCTACGCAAAACACAACCGCAGCAGCCACAGCTTCTCCGCTGGGCGAAGTGCGTTGGAATATCCCCACGTTGGCATCAGGTGCTCGCGTGCAGTTGACCCTAACGGTGGTTGTGGATGCACTACCGGAAGGCGTGAGCATGCGCACCATTCGCAACTCCGCCACGGTCAATGATATTCCTACCAACGAAGTGGAACACGAGCAGCATGCCGGCCAACTGAGTTTTAACAAAACTGCTGTGCCGGGCACCATGCAACCCGTGCGCGAACACGACGAAATTACCTACACCATCTCCGTGTATAACCGTGGCGCAGACCCAATTCACAACATCAATGTACGTGACCGGATTCCCTCAGGCACAGCGTTTGTTTCCGCTTCTGCGCAATATCGGGTGGCACAACCTACCGTTGGTGCTATCGAAGGTGAAGTGCGCTGGACCATTCCTACCTTGGACGCAGGACAACGCATGCAGTTCACCCTGACTGTGGTTGTGCTTGAGCTGCCCACCAACGTGGAGCAACGCACCATCCGTAACTCCGCTACGGT
>Ga0136643_10005977_pt1 | contig 17341 bp, 13 predicted proteins | sample TergutLab28metaG_FD_96883 | JGI IMG/M metagenome (GOLD analysis project Ga0136643, IMG submission 96883) | Labiotermes labralis P1 segment gut microbial communities from Petit-Saut dam, French Guiana - Lab288 P1 (version 3) (version 3) | ecosystem: Host-associated > Arthropoda: Insects >... | reverse complement strand
AGACTCGTATACCTTTTATTATACAATTATTAATTTAAACACCCCCCCCCCCCCCCCCAAAAGTCATAATTGCACAGCAACATCACACAATAAAGGACACTTCATATGATCTGATCTCATACAGAATGCTCTGTAGAATGAATTGTTACGTACATGCAGAAAAATTCTAAAAGAAACAACAAGAGGGCTGCTTATAAACAAATGGCACATGTACAGAGTTATTTACTCCAAGTTGGCCCAATATGAATAATTATAAATCATGCAGTTATTTACTGTTTGAAGTGATACTTGGCAAATGCATACCTTGACAGATGTGATAATATTTGCAGAAGATACGGTCAGTCGTTCTACAGAGAACTTAAGTAGAAGTGGCTACAGAAGCCAGAAATATGCCTAGTTTTCACAAGACTACACATAAAGTTATGATACCTTGACTTTTTTTTATCAAAATCTTCTTTTTCCTTTCTCTGCTCTTCCATTCGCTCAAGCCTAGCCTGGTGCCGCCATCGAAATAAAGAGGGAGTGTCAATGTTGGGATGAGTTTCATCTTCATCATCAGAAATCTATAAAATCAAAACTACATCTTAAGATAAATATTATCAGTGCAACTTTAGATGCTGAAACTTAGTTTTCTACAATGTACTTAGAAATGTAAGTTACATACTGTGTCTCCATTCTGCTCTTGTGTTCTAATTCCATATAAGACCTTCACTTCAAAGCTTCTCAGAGCCAACATCATACTAGAGTTACTTTCTGTAATGTTAGGAGTTGAATTTATCAGGGTTCGGTAAAAGCCACCAGTTATCCGGGATCTTTTCACTACTAGGTCAGATTTGCTTAGTTTAATTTAAATTTAATCTTTTGTGTAGTAGGTTCTACTGAATCCCCACCAGACCTCACAATTACCAAGATGAAATAATCTTAAACATACACTTAACATAGCCCACTTACATAAAATATTACTGATACATGTCAACAATGACACCTAGTATTTAATACACACCCATTTCCAACACTTCAGCGGCGGAATAGACCATGAAGTGCTTCTCAAAACAACCTGACAATGACATCATTTACATTAAGGCACGCTGCACACATGGGACAGATGACATGGTGATAACTAATGCTAACAGAATTTTAATTGTAAAACTTGAAATGAAGAGACAGCTTGGAAAACACACACACACTCAGAAACACTAAATAAATGCAATTAATAATAGGAAAGGCTATTTTTCCTCAGTTGCCAAAGTGCTTGGAATTCTTTATTCATCAACTCCTTCAATGGCACCACAAACTAGTCACTCAGGATCTGTGCAACCCTGCTTTGTACAGAGAAGCTCACATCCTGACACTGGTTTACACACACACAAACCCATACCCTGAAAGTTTAACCATCATGGAATTACATATTCCATTTTATGCATACTGGCAACTGCAATTGTGCTGTTACGGTTAGAAACCTCAATCACAATGGACAAATAGCAGACCTGAACTATGATGACATATGCACGTTCCCTTACAACTTTGCCATTATGGCAGTCACACCATTCACAACAACAGACATTTTAAAATTTGTGTACATATTTCCATTCCATTATGAATTAATGACATTAGTTTCCAGTGATAATCAAAAAACAAAAGTATTCCATGCGCAAGATAAATGGCAGGTGTGAAGAACTGAATCTCCCATATGGAATTAATTTAAGATATCTAATACACTTTCCATTGCCAGTGAATACCTATTCTCATTACTGACTTTTACTGTAAACATGGAAAAATCTCAAATCTGAAATACACAGTGTAGATTCATGATGAACATAATCTCCAAGTGCCAAATTCTGATCTAACCAGTTACCACAAGGGAATGTACCATGCACGAATGAGTTATACAATGCTCTTCCACCTGACTAAAGTCTTGAATCATAATATAAAAGTATTTGTGCCAGGCCTGCAAGATTATCTCTTAGCTACCTGATAGTGTGTAGCCCTTTTTTAAACTACAGTTCATACTAACTCAATTACTATCAATTTTTTAACGCAAATATGTGGTTACATTTTGGTCTGTTTTATACGATATTCTTATAAGATGACTATAAATAGCTCTGGAAACGGTATACATCATATTTGTATTACATTATATTGTACCACGTCACATTACACATTATAAAATCCAGACAACAATCAATGTCAATAAATTCTTCCGTATTGTCTCGTTTTGTTAAGAACGGCTACTTCCAATGGTTAATGAACAAAAAACTGCAAAACAGCTGCTAGGACAAAAAAAAATCTGCCACTATTCTACATTACTGCAAAAATTGGGTAGAACAGCAACTATCACAATAATGAAATGTCGCGTTCCGAAATTGGCACCAAACTTTTGCACTATGAACTAATAACAATAAAAGTTTCTGTCACACACACCTAGTTTATTACTTTATTATAATTAGAGTGGCAACATGTTTTGACCCTACTGGGTCATCATCAGGCCTTCACTATGAACCAGTTAACTATTAAGCTGCGTACATTCTTGGGAACCCAAACATTGTTTACAAGTGATAATTATAAACAGTTCAGTGTCTCATAGCCTAGTTAAATAATAACATTCAGAATGTGTAAAATCTTATTAGTTCCAAAACAATAAAATATTAATAAAACATGTGGAATGCATAAGTATCCTATAAGTGGTGTAAGATATACCCAACTTGGAGTGGCTGCAATGTGAAGTATGTTGTCTGGATTATGTAAGTAGCATGGAGCCAGCGTATGGTATACTTGGCTTGTAGGAAGTACGTCATCTGTCATTCAAGCACCAAAGGTTGTACAGGGGGATGAAGTTGGCTTAGATGTAAATCACCATCTCCTATGGGGTAACAGAATTCTATATTGTAGTATAATCAATTGTTCGGTTGTGTAGGGACGGGTGTACACAAAAAAATTAACTTACATATAGAAGAATGCAGTCTCTACATTGAAGTGGTAATCAGCAATACGATTTAATGTTAATGAAGGATGTTGTATCTTATCGAGGCTGGCTCGGTGAATGTACGTGCTCTTTCGGGAATGTATTGCCATGAGCCATATTGGAGACATATTGTCTTCTTTGGGTCTGTAATAATTTAAATAAATATTGGATGGTGTGACAGTGTGAATAATGGCACATATCGTGTGGATGTTGTGGAGACTAAACTTAGAGAGTGTGTTTACTTACTTGTAATAGTGAGACGGAGCGATAGAACCCCTGGTGCGTATGCAAGGATGGTCGACTTACTGTGACTGAATTACTTGTGGGTGGAACAGTGCAGTGTAGTTGCGTGTGCTCTATGGGGATCGTTTCGAACTAGAAAGTCGAAAATTATATTTGGCTTTACTGTTACCCCATAGGAGACAGCGATATACATCTAAGGCAACTTCATCCTCCTGTACAACCTTTGATGCTTGAATGACAGACGACATACTTCCTCCGAGCCAAGTATACAATACGCCGGCTCCATGTTACTTACGCAATCCAGACGACGAACTTCACGTTGCAGCCGCTCCAAGATGGATTATCCTAGACCATTTAGAGGATACTTATGCATTCCACATGTTTTAATATTTTATTGTTTTGCAACTAATAAGATTTTACGCATTTTGAATGTTACTATTTAACTAGGCTATGAGACACTGAACTGTTTATAATTATCACTTGTAAACTTAGTTTGTGATCCCAAGAATGTACGCAGCTTTATAGTTAACTGGTTCATTGTGAAGGCCTGATGATGACCCAATAGGGTCGAAACATGTTCCCACTTTAATTATAATAAAATAATAAACTAGGTGTGTGTGACGGTAACTTTTATTATTATTAGTTCCTAGTGAAAACACATCGGGATGGCTTCCATCAAATTTTGCACTACGTAGGCTTACTGATTGCTTCATGAGCTCAATGCATAAAATTTCAGTCTGAATCTCCAGCACCTAAGAAACTATCATGCCCTTCGAAGCTTGTTTAAAAGAAATTCCCTACTCATCCAATTCCAGTACTCAACCGACCGTCGGTTCTTGCAATTACTAGCCAGAGCTGTCACTTGTATAGTGGTTAGTATAACGTATTCTTAAGTGGTAGAAATATCCCGCGATTAGTTTAGGCGGTATGATGTACTTCGTGATTTTTCATGCATGAACGATGTATACAGACAATAGAAACATAACGTAACACGAGAAATAACTGAACTTCTATTACCTCAATATCCTTCCACTTACTGTAGTCCACCATTTTGTATCCGCTTCAAGTGGTCGTGTTCAGGAATGCTTTCACTCCAGTGTGCTGTTAGAATAACCACACATACGACCAATTCATTAAATTCACCACAAGCAAGTAAATTGAATGTATTTTTATGGAATTCACGGCGATGTGTTAAAATTCCCAATAAATTATCAATTTCCTTCAGGCAAAGCATGTTCCGTGCAGTAAACTAGTTCCCAATATTGTGAATGTAACATACGTCATTCAAGTATTATAAAGCAGTGTTTGACGCGAATTTATAATGTGTCTTAAATAGAATGAAATACCTCGGCGATTCGTTGCTGAAGGCAAATAAACATGACATACTGTATTAGCTAGAAGTAAATACTCAGAAAATTACGAATATGTGCGTGTCCTCAACAGATCACAGGGCAAAATGTTATCGCAATTTCGTAATACAACCTTTGCAGATGTAGCGAAATTCCAATATTTGGTAACCAGACTAACAAATTAGAAGCGTATGCACGAAAAAACTGAGCAAATTAAATTCTCGGAATGCCGACTGCCATTCAGACCGGAATCTCTGTCCTCCCAGTGGCTTTCTGAGAACAGAGATTAAAATACACCAAACCATAATACTTCATGTTACGTTATACGGTGAACTTTGTGTCTCACATTACAGGCCGAACATAGGCCAATGGAGTTCCATACAAAAGGGTACCTAAGAAGACATTCGAATGTAAAAGGAAATAACACTGTAACATGAAGTTTAATGATTTGTACTCTTTACAAAAATTATGTTATCAAATCAAAGATGAGATGGACAGGGCATGTGGCAGATATGGGGTAGAAAGGATATTCATACAAGAGTTTTTTTGGGGGAAAATGTGAAAGAAACCACTTTTAAGACCTAAGCATGGATAAAAGGATCTAAAACTTTCCCAACGAATGATAAAATCATGGCAGTGAATTCTTGCTCATTACTCGTTTGTTTTGCAGGGCACAAAAAGCATTCATGCATACAACAGATCAATAACTGGTAACTTCCAGCAATCAATTCCACTGCACTGTTTTATCAGCTGTCTACTGATATTTGAATTATTTTATCTTGGGAACCCAATGAAGACAGTGAGTATTAATATTCTATTACAGGTAAACATGTATGAATTATTCCTATAAGCCATTTAACACTGTTGACACTGAAATTTAAGGGCTTCATACTGGAAATTGAAGGTGGTTTGACATAATACATGTACACAGATTGGTGGGAGAAGACCTTTGCAAACATGTATGTAAATGTACGGTTAATATTATGTTACATGAATGAAAAATAAATTGTATAAGGAATTAAATATTATGGCAGTAATCACTTGGAATTGTGTCAAATGGCAGAACTGCATCTGCGGTTTTTGCTACTATAGTTTGTTAAACTTTGGACACCAATTACCGTACGTGTAAATTTTTTATACTAAAGAATATACCATCTGCAGAGGTGATGTAAGATCAAATGTGAAAAGCTAGAATGAATTTTATGTTTGTCATACCACGCACATTCTTACATTCAATATGTCAGCCAACAAGTACACTCAATAAAATACAAGTCATGACAAGTTTCAAACCCCTACACAATGAAAGAAATACAACCTGTCAATGTACAACTTTTAATGTAGTGGTTGTGAAGGCAGCTACATGTTGTGGTTATGTAAAGTAGCCAATTTCAGGTAGAGAATTATATGCCTGTACCCTTACATATAATTAAAAAAATTATAAAGCTAACATTTCATAATAAATATAAGGCTACAGGTATATAATTCTCCTTTGTTTACATTTCTCATATTTACAGCCTGATGATGGCTACTTTACATAGACAGAACATGTAGCTGCCTTCACAATTGCTACAATAAAGTTATGTATTGACAGGTTACATTTCTTTCATTACATATTCTACAAGCACAATGGTGATGCCACACCCTGAAACTCTTACATGTTTCAGCACTGGAGTGTCAGTCATCCTCAGTAGACTCCCTAATAATAGCACTCAGGCATCAAACCATGTAGTAGTTTGATGCACGTCACAATCTGTATTTTATGATTTGTATTTCACTGTATTTTTAAGTGCATTTTTTGGATGATATACTGAAGGTAGAATCAATTTGTACAGCAGGAAACCATGCTGACCAATTTTTAACATTTTGCCTTGGACTGATAAAATCATATGAAAAATTCTGCGTGCGTGCACACACAGTGTGCGCACATGCGGCAAGTCCTGTTACTGACCCAGATATCCTGAGAGATGACATATACCAGTGTTGGGGAAAACTCTGATTGTGTTGAATATATTGAACATTTCCGCCCCCAAAAACATCTTTCATTTCTGCCTAACACTTTTGTTCTATGTTACTAATCATTCACATTGCCTTCAGAGAAATTCCCACCCTTTAAGTCCCAAAATCAAATCTAACAATAGTTTTGTACTCTTTTATTTCAGTGTAACAATAAAAATGACTTAACATACAATGTGAAGTGTGCCCACACTACCAACAACCCCTCCTCCTGTATTTTAATTTAAACAATGTTACTAATAAATATAACAATAAACAACAACAAAAATATAAAGATCATTCAGTAACCTGAGTTACCATCCAAAATCTTAGGTTAGTTACATCCAAAATGTAAGGTTAGTTTAAATATGGCACATGCACTTTGATAATGTGCATGGCATTTCAGCTTCAGGTGTTAACATTGTAGAATTTGACCTCACAGATTACGCTGCTCAGTTGTTCAGTATTCCAAGATGTTTCATACAGCTGCAAATATATTAAATTTTGAAGACAGCAGACCAAACCATGTCACCACTACTTTAAAACAAAGTAAAATGATAATCTGAATGCACCTAATTCAAATGCCTCTAGAACATGAATATGAAAGGAATATAAACATACAAGCATGAAACAATAATAAATAGTTTATTAAACATTACTGTTTCTCATCTTCAAGGGTTATGAGTATGTGCGGTGCAAAAACACAGAAGTGATGACATCAATAAAGCGTCTCAGTATACATGTACCATCCCATATAAAAATCTGTAAAAGAAAGTGAAGGAAAACAGGCCTAGTTCAAGGACAAACTTGGTAAATGTGATCAGTTATTCAAAATGGGAACACACTATAATGAATAAAAACACTCGCACATGACACTACAGTAAATTGTAGGAATTATTTGGTAAAATATTTTAAGGTAAACGTGTTACTCCTGTGTCGAACTAAGCACCACAACACAATGATGAATTGGAGACTGGAAGTATATGTCCATGCATTCTTAACGTTTGTACTAAATGGAGATGAGTGATCAACTTCTCACTCAGCCTTCTATTGCTGGATAGAAGGCTAAGTGGACCTCAGAGCTACAACTGATACAGTAGCAAGGACAGTCACTTGGAAGGCTGTCGAAGGAAGCATAGGTGGAATAAATAATGCAATAAGATGATGTAATTACACATTATCTAGGTTTAAATATCATTGAAAAGTATGCACAGCCTAACAAATCTGACACGTCTGCTTCTCTTCATTTATATTTTAATAAAATAAACTTACGGGAATGCGGCTCTAAAACTGAGTCCTTTGGTTTTTGTACCAGTGTACCTGTGGAATAAGTTCTTCTGGAATATGATGCCACATCACTGGGTAACTGGTTCCCATGTTTTGAGCAAATGAATTGGTCAAGGGCAAAAATGCCCAACAACAAAAACACTTTACAATCACTGCCGACTGTTGAATATAAAGGACTGACAATATGTACTAATATTGCACATCATTATAACATTCAGTGTACTACCTCAAAAAACTGTACAACTTACAGAAAAAGTTTAAGGGGTTGTACCTGAGATGTACACAAACACACATAGGTCTTCATGTGAAATGGTTTTACAAGAAAACTGAAACTGTTTGATAAATCTCAGCAGATCTCCCTAACATCAAATCACATGAAAATCCATTCAGCAGTTCTCAAGCTGTTTCCTGGGCACATATGGGCAGACCAAGTGACTTTTACAGGTGCTCCAGTGGGTTGCAATGTGCTTGTGACTTACTGAGGAGCACCACAATGCTATACATTTCTTGTTGGATGTGAGGTCGCTGTACCTACCTCAAAGACAGTGGCTGCTGAACTGTCTGTATCAACATACGATTAAAAGAAACCTGTCCTACGTGCACGCGGTCTGTTCCAGTCATGTGTCAAATACAGGATTTAACATGAATACCTACACGTTGTAACTGTCAATGTGGAATGTAAATCTTATATTTATTTATACAAGACAGGAAAGGATACGTCCAGAAGAGCACATACGTCTGAAAAGTCGTTAAGGAACCAAACATGGGAACAGGAAAATACAGTCGAACATTGCATTCCTCCTTACGTTTATCTGTCTTTATTTTAATATTTCAACTAATTTAACCTTTAAATGACAATGCTGTTATTTAAGTTTCAGTGCATTGTTTATGAAAAACATATTATTTGAACAAAAAAAAAAAAAAAAGAAAAAATTATGTAAGATACGGCATCTAGGGAAAACAAAACAGAGTTTATCCAGCATGTCTTAAAAATGCAGTAAAATTCGTTGTTGTCTAAATATTTAACATACATTTTTTTACATGCATTCGCATATGTGAACATAGGTCATTTAAAGGTTCAGAGATGTTGTGACAAAAACAAACTGATGGACACAGTCCTAAGAGAGTTTCACCCACCACTCAGCTTCGCAATCTACTTTTTTCCCTTAGATTCATCTTAATGTTACCCTTCCATATCTTTCTCCGTCTCTTGCATGGGTGCTATCTACCAAATTTCCTCACAGAAATTATTCATGCACTCCTAGCTGCTACCAGTAAGTTCGTGTTTCCAACCAATTTTAACTCTTCATTGCACTACAGTAACAATACTTGGCCCAACACAGTTTTCATTTAGGGGGAAGGAATTAGAAATGATATATCAGAATAATGTATAAAGTTTGTCAAGTAAAGGGCTACCCAATGAACATGATAGCTATGTCTCAACTCTTCCCAAACTGCCTGTTTTCATATGTTCTTTTGAAGAAAGGAGTGTCTTTACAAGCTTTACAAATGAAATGTCTGATGCATTCCCTACAGGCAGACCACAGAACATTTTCATAGCAGAAATATATACACCCCAAAACACATAACTCCATTGACTATGACCCTGATTTAAAAAGAGAGTAAAAAAGCTCATTTTTGTAGACTCTTAAATTTATACCAACATAAGAAAAACTCGCTGTACTCAGCCATATACCTACGTATGTTACCATCTCTAAAGATGTACAGGGGATGTGAAGGTAAAGCTCCAAGCAGTTTACACTCACAAAACAGGCAATTAACTTTATTTTCCAAATACTTTACCCCCCGTAACTCCAAACCAGAAGTTGGGCATGTGTTAGAGCTCTTCTGGATTTGGTACTGAAAATAAAAATCTAATGCCCCTTCTATAATTGAGAGTCAATTATGAAATTTGTCCCCTGTACCTACCATGTTAACAATATCAATTGCACAAATGTAACTATGAGGAATGGGTTATACCAGGGGTCTCAAACTCAAATTGTATGCAAGCCAAACACATAATTTTTTGACAATTAAGGACGGCCTCACATCATTTAACAACACACAGGTTAAATACTGCACTTAAAATTAAATAAACCATTAACAATATTTCACACTCCTAATAACAAACTCAAATATAATTATTTAATTTTAAACTTTACTTTATTGTGATGTGTCTGGTGAAACGTGTTGAGCCTTGATGGCCCACGATGGACAACAGTTTAATTCCTTAAATTCAGAAAAGTCAATGCTGTTCCAGGCCATGTTCTAAAATAGAATAAGGTCCGATAGAGGACTGCACAAAATGAAAGGCTGCATGCAACCCGCAGGACGTGTACTTGAGACCCCTGGGTTGTATGTTCTGAAGCACATCTCTCTTCAATATCCTTGACAGTTTCATGTTGTTTTCAAAGGATACAAAAAGACTGCCAAAGAACCCATTTGTAAGGAGGGTCCGTCTGTTGATGAAGTATTTTTTCCAGTTTGATCCTGCTTTTAGTAATAACAACATCTGAAAAGAAAAGTTGTGTTAGTATACAGGAGACATGGAATTAGCTGTACTAAGAGTCCTCATTCTTCAGAAAAGCTCTGGTCAAGGTGAGACATCATTCAGTTGAACCAAGTAGGTCAGTGCAGCGGTACTACTCTATAAGTGTGTTTGGAAGGTCAGTATGAATGTTGCTATGGTGTCTGGCTATTGTGACTTGAATTTTCATGGTCTGACAAAAGCACTACAGCTTTTTTTACACAGAACACCTGCATCTGCTGGAACATCCTGCAACAGCTGTGGTGTTCACAGAAGTGACTGAAGAAACATTCTGTACATTTCATTTACAAAGTATATACTTATGCTAAATGGAAATTAGTCAAAAACAGATAAAAATCAACTCAAGTTTATGGACAAATGTTCGATTTGTAAAAACTGAAAATTGACATTCACAAATTGGCAATTCCATGAAAAATAAACTTACCCAGAGTCCCACAACAGCAAACACATAGAAGCCAAATCCATAAAACCCAGTAAGTCCAAGCAACCCAGCTGTCCCTCCAGACAGAGCAGCCATTGATGTTCTGCAATACTCCACGACACTAGCATTATTCCTTACTGCCATTTCACTATATGCCACAATTTCTATAAACATAAATATATATTTCTTCCGTAAGTATGTAACATATTCTGAAGACAAAAGATTTAAAACCACTACTTCTTGTTGTGTTTAACAAATATGTCAAATTACATTCAAGTAATTTATTCCGAGAAGTTAATATTTGTACATAGCAGGTAACCAATTAGGATATTACACAATGTTAAATTCATGTCACACATGTCACCTGGTAATTTCAGAAAGTGAAGACTAGGAGGCTATCGTTGGCTCAGCAGGTGGCAGGGATGAGGAAGATGAGATATCCTTATGGAGTATTACAGCAGAAAAATGTCTCATAAAATCACTTGTAGGATAAAATGTATGATAGATCCTGTGGGGGGGGATGACGACGACATCTGTGAGGACGACCGGTGAATGGCCCTGGCTTTGGATCATATAGAACATGTGGCTTTACTGTTAATGATGTTTGATTTCAAGGTTCTGCTACACAGTCACTGTGCATGAAACAGGCACCACAATTCCAAAAACTAATACATCAGTATAGTGAAAGTCTACATCAGGATGGTAATGATAATGGTGTCAGAATAGTAAACTTTGCCACATCAAAAAATTTAGTTGTTAAGGACATGATGCTTCCACACTGAAACATTCATGAACACACCTGGACCTCTCCTGATGGAAAGACTCACAGCCAGATTGATCACATATTGATAGATAGGAAATGGCATTTGAGTATACTCCATGTATGATCTTTCAGGGGAGCTGACTGTGATACTGATTACTATCTGGTGGTTGCAAAAGTTACTGGCAGCACAAAAGTTTGATGTTAAGATTTAATCTTAGGAAGCTAAGTGAGCTGGAGGTTAGGAAAGAGTATTAGATTAAGATCTCAAACAGGTTTGCAGCTTTGGAGATCTTAAATGATAGCAAGGACATAAAAAGGGCCTGGGAAAGCATTAAAGAGAATATAAAAAACTCAGCTAAAAACAGTCTAGGCCTGTATGAATTGAAGCAGCATACACCATGGTTTCATGAAGAATGTTTACAATTTTTAAATCAAAGGAAGGAGGATAAAATGCAGTGGTTACCAGATACAAACCAAAGCAATGTAGATAATCTAAACATTGTACGATGTGAAGCTAGTAGATATTTCAGGAACAAAAAGAAGTAATATTTACAAGCCAAAATTGATTCTCTTGAAACTAACAGTAAACAGAGACATGCATAGGGGCATCAATGGGGTGTTATCAGCATAGAACTAATGTATTAAAGGAAGGGAAGGATGATTTGGTTACAGACTTCCACTGTATTTCTGGCTAGTTGGAGGAACCATTTATCTCAGCTATTGAATGTATGTGGGATTAATGATGTTAGGCAGACAGAAATACACCAGAGCCACTAGTGCCTGAGCTGAATGCCTCTGAGGTTAAGAGGGCTATAGAAAATCTAAAAAGGCACAAATTACCAGGTACTGAACAAATCCTAGAAGAACTGATTAAAGCAGTGGGTAGAACAATTTGCTCTGAGATCTATAAACTTACTAATTCCATTTGGAATAAGCAGGAATTGCCTAAGAAGTGGAAGGAGTCAATCAATGTACCTAACTATAAGAAAGATAAAAAAAAAAAACACACTGTTGTAATTATAGAGGCATATCACTTTCGTCACCTATGCACAAAATTTTATCTAACATCCTGCTGTCAAGGTTAACTCCACATGCACAGGAAATTATTGGGGATCATCAATGTGGATTTTGACGCAACAGGTCACCTCCTGATCATATATTCTGCATTCATCAAAGACTTAAAAAAAAGCTTATGATCCAGAAAGGAGTAAGGTCTTGTATAATATTCTCACTGAATTTGATATCCCCATGAAACTGGTAAAGATAATAAAAATGTGTCTGAATGCAACCTATAGCACAGTCTGGGTAGGTAAGAATTTTTCTGACATGTTTCCAATTAAGAATGGTTTGAAACAAGGTGGTGCTTTTTTCATCACTGGTTTCCAACTTTGCTCTAGAGTATGCCATAAGAGGGTTCAGGTAAACCAGGTTGGCTTGAAATTAAATGATACACATCAGCTTTCGGTTTATGATGATGATGATACAATGGGCGGAAGTGTACATACTATACAGAAAAACTTTGAAGCTTTAATAGCTGTTAGTAAGGAGACTGGATTAGAAGAAGATGCTGATAAAACTATGTACATGGTCAAGTCTTGAGATCAAAATGCAGAATGAAGTGACAATATAAAGATTGATAATAGTCCCTTTGAAAGGGTGGAACACTTTGAATATTTGAGAACAAACTTAATGTATCAAAATTCTATTCAGAAGCAGATTAAGGCAAGGGATGCTTGATATCATTCAGTGCAGATTCCTTCTTCTTTCCAGTTTACTATCCAAAAATATAAAGATTAAGATATATAGAACTATAATTTTGCCTGCTGTTTTGTATGAGTGTGAAAGTTGGTGGCTCATATTGAGGGAGGAACATAGAGAGGGCATTTGAGAATAAGGTGCTAAAGAGAGTATTTGGGCCTAAGAGGGACGAGGTCACAGGGGAATAGAGAAAACTACATCCTGAGAAGTTTACTGATCTACTTCTTACGAAATAGTATTTGGGTGATCAATCCAAGAAGAATAAGATAGGTAGGGTATGAAGAACGCATGGGTGAGGGTGCAGGTGTATACAGGGTTTTGGTGGGGACACCTGAGGGAGACAAACCACTTGGATGACCCAGGGATAGATTGGAGGATAATATTAAGGTGGATCTTCAGAAGTGGGATGGGGGGGGGGGGCATAAACTGGATTGATCTGTCTCAGGAAACAGGTGGCGGGCACTTGCAAACGTGGTAATGTACCTGCGGGTTTCATAATATGCGGGGAATACTTGACAAGCTGAAAACAGGTCAGTTTCTGAAGGATTCTGCTCCATTACGTAATGTCAAAACATTATATTAAAACAACACATTTATCATTTACTCCTCACATCACTCTGTCAATGGGACAACCCTAACCAAACTGGGTGGCATACATACCTCCAGATTTTTCGACTTTCGTTTTAACTCTCCCAATCGCCATACTTCAAGCACAGTCACAAGTGTATACTGTATAATTTAGCCGCTGTATGATGATACAATATATTCAGTACCAACGCTGTCACACCACATTAATGCACCGCAACCTTACCAACTCTATCCACAGATTATATATATTTATATCAGTTTTAATTCGTGTCCTGGACTGCTGAATGCATGGATTAGTATATCTACACGATGAAATCAACGTTACTCGCTGAAACCACGGACTGTACGACCACGGATCGTATAGCACACGATTTCATATGCCAATGCACTGCCAGTGTCTCAGGTATGCACTGCCCGTACGGAGAAATTGTGGAACCATGTACTACAGACATCGGCACTAGAGTCGGTTAGGTTAGCGACCACCATTCCGTACCGGATCCCCCCCCACCCCAGAATATCAATTATAAATTCTTCATGTTGTTGTGGTTCTCTTGATTATCACGCCGAATAATGGTATGTGGGTATCAGTTTTTCGGAGGATATCCATCTTCCATCTTCAGTGGTCGTCTGAAGATGAATGTTGTATCTTCCTCAGAAACGTTGATATCGTGTCTGGCGCATGACCCAGACCATAGTACGAATCTTCACCACCATCAACACATGAATGCTTACGGCTACAAATATTAACAGTAACAGAATTATGAATAATGCAGCCATATGTAGATCGCTTAGCAGAATTTTGTAATGATTATGGTCTCGAATTAAGCATTTAAGAACTAGCGATTAGTGTATGTACCGCTAAGTTTAACACTACAAACCCTGAATTTTGTCCGCACAGTGTGTCTGTGTATTTCTTATGAATCTCACGAATAACAATGACGTTTCGCAACACATAATTCACGAACTGATCACTTTAAACGCGGCACAGTGTGCTCTGTGCTGTACGAAGCGCAGAGGTCCGGACTCACTCTCGGGCCAGTCCATGTGATATCTGCGGTAGACAACGTGACAACGGGACAGGTTCTTTTCTTTCTGATTACGTCGGTTTTTCACGTCAGTAACATTTCACCTCCGTTCCATACTCATTCCTATCGACAAGCTACTCTTGCCAGCACCGACGGTCAAAACTGTCGAACACGCAAATAAAATAAAGGTATAGGTAAAGCAGTAAAATTACAGGACTGGACAGGCCCAGAGGGTTCCAGGAAGTTAAGGCGCCCAGATTTCGTGACAACGGCACAGGATGTTGGTAGGTTGTCAGGCTTACGCACCGGCCGCCTTTACCCTCCGGAAGTGCTCCTGGTACTCATTTCTGTGCGATCGGAAGGATTTTATAACAATGAAAGATTCCAATGACACCAGCTGGGATCGAACCAGCGACCTTCCGATTTGTAGCACAGCACCTTAAACACTGTGCTACGTCGGTCCCCCGTATTCAGTGACATGTAATTGAAACTTCTTAAAAACTACGACACTATGACAGCTCATGGCACTAGTCAGTCGGTTACAAAAAAAAAATACATTTTTAACAAGTTTGGGGTCAAGCGTAATAGAGCTATAAACACAGACGTTATGGTAACACACAGACACATTATATATATATGGGCCGGGTAGCTCAGTCGGTATAGCGACTGACTATGGGCTGGACGGTCCGGGATCGAATCCCGGTAGGGACGAGATTTTCCGCCCGTCCAAATCGGCCCTGGGGCCCACTTAGCCTCCTGTACAATGGGTACCGGGTCTTTCCCGGGGGTAAAGTGCGGCCGAGGCGTGTTGCTGACCACTCACCCCCTTCTAGTGCCGCGGTCATGGAAGAGTAGAGCTATACCTCTACCCACCCTTTGGGCCACACCGGGCCTGTAACGGGAACACTGCACTTTATATATACGCCAACAAATGCCACGTATTCCTCACATCACGTGTTACCGCGACATTCACGTACCACTACGCGGTCTTTTTTTGTATCGGCGATTAATTGTTCTAAGAGGAAACCAATTAATTTCATCTACAGGAGTGCTGCCATCTTCGTGTGTTATGTTTATTGTATGCTATATGCTCAACCGTTTTTTAGGCCTGAAGCGCGGTTCCTCACCGAGAAAAATGTCTATGGTGACAAGACAGGCAATGTATACGTGTAAAGTAACAATGGGACGCGTTCGTGCAACCATTGTTGCTGTGTAAAAGCAATGAGTATTACACAACCCAAATGTGTGTGTATGTAGCCTTAGTTATCCGGCATGCAATGCGCAAGCGCCATATTGTAATCTGTGGTCTGCCCCGGTCTACAATATTTTTCCATATTATTTCATAACGGGACGATTTAAAAAAAAAAGATTTACTGAACACAAACTGTGTGTTTTGATTTTCTCTACAACGTTTATCTGAAACATTTCTCATTCTAAGAAGAAGTGAGCGAAATATGATAAAAATGTATGTTGGTCTTCATGCAAAGTGCCCTTCTTTCTTGTCCAATTTTAATGAAACTTGAAGTTTCTCGACAGATTTTCGAAAAATCCCCAAATATCAATTTTCATGAAAATCCGTCCAGTGGGAGCCGAGTTGTTCCATGCGGGTGGACGGACGGACGGACAGGCGGACAGACATGACGTAGCTAATAGTCGCTTTTCGCAATTTAGCGAACGCGCCAAATTATGGAACCCCGGATCTGATGTCACTGGTTGCCATGAGTCGCTCAGTCACATTAAGCGGCTTGTAGAAAGACGGACGATAAACATTTACATTGCTATAAATACGAGGTGTTTGCATGCAAACGCAACAACTATTCTGTCGACATCATTTATCTTAACGCGGAACAGAAAACTAATGATGATAAAATCATTCCGTTGGGTGGTCTCATGTTCATAGTCGTGGTCAAACAAAAGCAAGGTTAAAGTTATAGAAATAATGTGAAATACCAACTTGATGCAACAAGGTAATTTTATTTATGTATTCTTAGACCGGCTGTTTCGGGTACATATACCCATCATCAGGAGCATTTGATGTTGAGTTGCAGCATATGGTTTTCTGCACTGAGTTTGTGGATGGGTGGTGGTCTTGAGAGCCGCTGCGTAGGTCGTGTGTACGGTGCGGATGGTGCCGTGCACCATCCGCACCGTAAACACGACCTACGCAGCGACTCTCAAGACCACCACCCGTCCAAAACTCGGTGCAGAAAACCATATGCTGCAATTCAACATCTACTGCTCCTGATGATGGGCGTATGTACCCGAAACAGCCGGTCTAAGAATAAACTAAACTCCGTGGCCTTAGTCCGCACGCGAACTATACCGACAGAGCGGCCGCCGCCGGTCGGCGAAGTTAGTGCCGACTTTTGCGGATAGAGGGGTGTCACGTGGTCAGCGCAACGGGT
>Ga0136643_10005974_pt1 | contig 17343 bp, 16 predicted proteins | sample TergutLab28metaG_FD_96883 | JGI IMG/M metagenome (GOLD analysis project Ga0136643, IMG submission 96883) | Labiotermes labralis P1 segment gut microbial communities from Petit-Saut dam, French Guiana - Lab288 P1 (version 3) (version 3) | ecosystem: Host-associated > Arthropoda: Insects >... | reverse complement strand
CTCAAGTCAGCCTACACAACACAAGTACTCGCTAGCTCCTGAAGATGGACGTATTAACGTCTGAAACATGTTGAGCAATATATAATAAAGCAAGTGTCATCTAGTTGGTCAACCTTTATTCAAGTAAAACTTGAAATTTGAGGCTTCCATGGTAATAAGAATGTTGACTGTTTTTTTTTTCTAGGTTACAACATCATGCATACTGGTAGGTGTGTACCTGCCTATTTTTATGCTGAACACAGCAAGTCAGTTCCTCTAAAACACTGGTAACCACCTATGAGAATACATGGTGTCACATCCCTTAAGACCACAATCTAAGAAATAAACAGAAATTAATTCAAGCTATATATTCTTCCCTTTTCATAAGACAGCAAAAATCCCAAATACATGTCCCAACATCTATTAAAGGTGGGTTGGCAGTACCGATCACAAAATATTACCATTACCTTTCTCCTCATCTTCTTCATCTTCGGCCTGATCAGGATTTTCCCGAAACTTTGCAATATCCAACTCAAATTCCTTGTTGTATTTACGAAGTTTCTGGCGCAAAGAAGATAAGGATTTTGAGTTGTTTTTTGACATGTTTTTTCTAGAAAAACAAAGAGGCCAATTAACTGAAACAGGTACATTTTCAAAACACAGTGAGCATAAAATGAGGTCTTCCCTTTCTGGGTTATTACACAGCATATGCTGGTAGTTGTTTACCATCATTCCACAACAGGCTATCAGTCCCATCTTCAGGGGTGAAGCAGTCTTCTTGGACTGCTTGACCCCTCCAGATGGTACCAACAGGCTGTCTTGAAATGTAAGTAAACACACACCAACATGCACTGCATAGCAATATGGAATAGTGAATAAGAAAGCAGTCAGTGAAAATGATGGAACCATTATTACTGAAATGTCAAGCAAAACAGTATGATATAACATACAAAATTGCTTCACGGGATATTAATTTTACTTCCACACATGAAAACAGGGCCTGCAGAAAAAAAGGAGGTAGAAAGGAATTACACACCCCTTATTCAATGAAAACATAAAATTTTTCAAAAAACATTTTTGTGGATTCATCATGTGCAAAATGATTTCAATTTTTTTTGCAAAAACTAAGTGATCATAAACATATGCCACTATATGAAATTACTTTTCAGTGCCTGTCTTACGACCACCTCTGTGGTCTAGTGGTCAGGGTTTCTGGCTACAGATACAGAGGTCCCGGGTTCGATCCCCGGTGCTACCAGATTTTCTGAGTAGTAGTGGGTCTGGAACAGGGTCCACTCAGCCTCGTGAGGTCAATTGAGGAGCTACTTGAATGAAAAAAGTAGCGGCTCCAGGTCTAGAAAACAGAGATTAATGGCTGTGGGGACCCGTTGCGCTGACCATGTGACACCCCTCTATCTGCAAAAGTTGGCACTAACTTCGCCGACCGGCAGTGGCCGGTCTGTTGGTATAGTTCGCGTGCGGACTAAGGCCACGGAGTTTAGTTTTAGTGCCTCTCTTACCGGTTTTGGGAAACATCAGGTTTTCAACATCAACAAAGGAGCTTTGAAAAATAAAGACTTTAAAAAAAAACGGTTTTGAAACACCTTATTAGATAATGTGTTGTATTTACTGAAACTGTATAAATGTGACTAACACGGAGTGAATGAGGCGGACTGAAGGGACCGACAGCTAATAAAAAAAATGGCTGAAAAAAGTGCTGACATAAACTTCATACACTCCTAATCAAAAAATGCAGTTAACTGAAAATATCATCTCCAATAAACTACCTAACTCACCTTCCTTCACGATCCTCCCAAACATCATTTATAAAATCTTCCATTTCTATAAGACAGCGCACATAGAAACGTGGAGTCTGACCTTTCTCTTCCTTAGCAATTACTGGAAGTGCTTTAGTGTACGCCCGTGCCAGCTCTTCAAAGCCTAAATACATTTATGAGTAAAGAAGGACACATTATTCTTGCAATATACATTACATTTTACAAAATAATATTCAATGATTTACATGGTACAACTATAGGGAAACTGTATGTGTTAGGTTAGGTTAACCCTTTTAGGTTGGCATGTGCAGCGTAAGGGGGAGGGGTAAAGTATTTACATGGTTTTGGTGGGGAAACCTGGGGGAAAGAGACCAATGGGGAGACCCAGGCACTGATGGGGGGATAACATTAAAATGGATCTTCAGGAAGTGGGATGTGGGAGTATGGACTGGAACTATCTGGCTCAGGATAGGGACAGGTGGCGGCCACTTGTGAATGAGGTAATGAACCGTCAGGTTCCATAAAATGCGGGGAATTTCTTGACTGGCTGCAAACCTGTTAGCTTCTCAAGAAGGACTCTGCTCTATGGAGTAAGTAAATAAGTAAGTAACCCCTTCAGGTCAAATGTTGACCATATTTGATGTACCGTGTGTAGTTTAAAATGCCAGTCAGCTAAAGCCATTACCAATAACATGCAGATTAATGGCAGCCATTCAAAATTCCAGTCTTTCTCAGATTGGCCTGGACATTTAATACCATCTCCCAATGTGATAGGCCAAATGCACAGGGCAGACCAGAGGACTACTTAAGACACCAACAGTCCTCCTTCTACTAGAGTGCAAAACTACTAGTGTAAATAAAACGTAACAAGGTACACTTACTCGATAACATACTGCTCATATCTTTAATCTTTTTGAAGTTCCTAATTTGTTTCATTATGTTCGTGAGGTCTTCATAGCGCTTCTCCTTGGCAGAACGAACAACTCTCTTTGTTTCTTCTTCTTCATCACTGAACTGAAAGTTAAAAATGTACCATAAAATAGCAATATTTTCTAATGTGCATACATTTTACATAATTTCTAATTTTATTATTACGTTGATGACACTACCCAACTTTACCCAACCATCTTTAAAGTAAAACAAACTGTATTTACTTGAATGCAAGACGAGGGATTTTCCTTAAATTTGAGGCTTTGAGGGTTATTCGAAATGATTGTTGGGGTTTTAAAAACTGCCACCTTGTTCTCCAGACGCAACCCCATGTGATTTTTTCTATGGGGTTACGTCAAGGATCAGATTTATGTTTCTCCTCTTCCCACAGGTATCCCGGAACTGAAGGTACGAATCAGAACTGCCATTGAAACCATCACCGCTGACATGCTACAAACAGTTTGGAAAGAACTCGATTATCATGTTGATGTTTGTGGAAATCACAAAGGGTGCACATATAGAGCACCTGTAAGGTATGTAACAAAAACTTGGAGCATTCTATTAAATAAAAAAATACATACACTCCTATCTCAAGTGTATTGCGTATGACAAGTTGTTAAAACCCCGACAACCATTTCAAATAACCCTGTACATGAGGTTGTCTTAAATTCACGTAAGAAACGCCAAGCCAGACCACGCCAAACAAGACTGCTCTCAACCAGACTGCGTGGAGCCAAACCAAGGCCTGCATCACCATATCGTCATGTGAGATATGCACTCTTCTGGGATATTACACAGTACAGAATGGTAATTCCACACCTACATTTTGGGACAAACCATTGGTCCCTATCTTCAAATGTCAAGAAACAGCACGATTTAAGTGAACTGACACAATCTTCTTTTCTTCGGGATTTGTCCATCCTCTAATTCTTTAAAGCACAACATTTTGGAAGCTGAGCTCTGTTTCTCTTTTGAGGCAAAGAAGCACCTAACCTGGTGGACCCCTTAGATTTAGCTGTTCTCAGCACTGGGCACCACAGAAACAGTAACTTGTTAAGATATACACCCGAAAACAGATCTAGTCCAAGAGTAGTAATAGGAAAATGGCTACTGAAAAATAAAAAATTAACTACAAGGCTCACAAAATAAAACCTGGATCAATCAGCTAATTAAAAGACCACAAAAACAGCCACAAAATTAAACTGACCAGAACAAAGAAATAAAAAATTCTTAACGCCATTAACACCGTCTGTGGAGAAAATTGTGAAGATTCATGGGTTCAAGTATGAAATACAAATGTATTATTTAGTCACTGTGGATCATAACTCTGTGGCAGTGCATCTCACCAGAAGTGACAGCGAAAGGCTTTAAGAAGTGCTGTATATCCACTGCAGTGGATGGGACTGATGATATGTTGTGGAACGGCAGTGAAGAGGATGGGAATGTTAGGAAGATGAAGGTAATGACTGTAAAAATGGAGAGAAGGACACTCAATGGTAAAGGTCTACTGAGCTAAAGATGTCGCACAACCACAGTATAGAAAAAGACTAGCCAAAGCTCTAACCTAGGCCTCTGATGTCACACAATCACAAGTGTCCCACAACCACTCTACAGAGACTAGCCAAAGCTCTAAACTAGGTCGCTTATGTCATACAATCATGCCCAGCAGCAACACGAGAGTCATCCCCACCAGATCCTATAGTTAAATATAGTCCACAATCGACAACCCTAACCCTGATATCTATACACAAAATCTTTTATTAACACAGAAACTCAAACCCTACCACTTCTTTACATACACACAATCCCACAGCCTAACAGTGGTCTATTCCTACAATGGCAACTCTGACTAGGTCTTCTCTGACTGATCTAATATAATTAAGACATGGGATAAGAGCAACACAGAAACAATGTCATGTATCATAGTTACATACCCATGTTTCATTTAGAAACATCACTGTATGAAAGACATAACTGATCAGTGAATGACTAATTGTAAGTCCAGAACCAGAACAAAAATAGGCTATTAAACTAACATACATAAATCTACTATAATAAAGGAGTGCATTCAGGCTTCCATCATGCAGACTGTTCAGAGCATGGTCTCTGGTTTTGAAATCTAATTTTGTACATGGTCACCGACGTTTTGCAAGAACATGCAGCCTCACTTGCGTCACATTTGGACCTAATCCTTCAACCCTAAACATGGAAGCAACACATATTTCCACTTACAAAACTACACGATATCACAAACCAGAAGCACACAACATGAACTTTTTTTTTAATTACAAACTTACCGTAAATGTTGTGGCCGGCTGGCGTTGTACCTGCTCTTCCTCTGATGAAGTCTCAGACTCAGAGTCTGAGCCTGTAGCAAAGAACCGGCTGCTACTCATGTTTATATATTTCGTTGCAAACACCAACTAAAACAGATAAGTACGTTAGCTATGCAACCGCTGAATAATAAAGATACTATGCACATTTTAAATGTGTCAAATCCAATATGGTAACAGAGATACAGAAAAAAAACCCGTTTCTATATCTTTGTCATTTTATAATGATTATTCACAACGATACGAACAGATTTAAGATCCAATATGGTACATCAGCTTTCGCGAACGGTTGTGTACACAGTGCCATAAATGACTGAATGAAAAACAAACCATCAATACACGACTCATTCCGAAAATGAAGCTATACTCACTTATTCCGTAACACAGATCAGATCTACGGTTAATTGCAACCGTACACTTCACCTGGAAAAACACAACACACAGTTCACACCATGCGGATTGCCATAACCATACTTTACAAACCTCAGCACGTCGCTTCTCCAATTTTGACGAATTACCTATCCCATTGGTTGGGGCTTATGCCGTCACGCACAAAATCGTGGCGGAAGTAAGTATAACCGTGGTCATCAACTCTTCTGTGAATGACTACTAAAACTACATACTCTGTGATTGCAGCAACCACAGTCTGATGCATACTACTAACCCAGTCAGTAAGATCGAACTTTACAATTTACTCAGTCTGACTCTGATCTGCGGTTCATTTTTCTTTCGTATCATATCGTGATCAATACCTTTTTAATTTCAATCAGGAGGAGCGTCCGCTTTATTCATGTCACGGAGTAAGGTCTAATGGCGGGCTGTCGCTAACACAGACCGCATAAAATTCAAGGAGTTTATAGAGCGACTGATTAATTATTACGTCCCTTAAATTAATCTTTGGTCCAATCGGTACCTCATAATTATTGCAACAGAGTAAGACGATCCTTCGCCACTTATGAACCGTGGCTATTGGTGGCACTGGGAGTCAGCACAGGACATAGATTCATATAAGGTGAGCTGTGCATAAAGCGGATGTGACAAGGGATCTGACGTAGGAGACTGCGCCGATTTTGTATAGACAAAACATGCATGGCGCTGTATATGTGGTTTGGAATTACGGGGCGGTTGGAGTGTGGTGCATTGTGTGTGCCGTTTATATCCGTGCTATAATATGATCATCGAGTTTTTCAATACATGAATTAGGTCATGACTGATGTATCGTGTCAGCAGGACGATTGGAATGTGCCCTGCTCAGATGATGAAAATTATGGTGTGCACGGAAAGGTTAGCACTAATTTTTGTGCGATCTCGTTACGCTAATGCATACCAAATTCTTGCGTGTTTGTAGTGGCAGGGAGACGTGAAGTGATTCTTTGTGTGGCATCTGGTAGCGGGATGTTTAAGAAGCTGTTAAGTTTTATGTGTACACCACCTAACACACCCAAGGGATCGAAGGAAACCTCGCTTCGAGACTTTTAACACATAAGAGTGTTGAAATCTTAGGTTATCACGGCAGTGAATACGAAGGCCCGGGAGTCTGGGATGTGGTGCAGTATGGGTTGGTCGATTGTTCTCATGGTTTCAGAGGGTCGTTCATCTTCTGTTGTTTTGCAGAACAGTCTGTTGTTTTAGACACAAAAGCACTGTAGAAAATTGTTGCGTATGTAGAGACGAAATATATGCATCCAAATACGTTCATATAATCATAATACGCATATATCGTTTCATGGCGCGGAAGTCGGAAATAATTGTAGGCTTTTGCAATCAGGGTTGCCAAAATGAATAGCGACTGATTTGAGGTGGCTGTGAAGGTAAAGAAGGAAAATGCCATTAAACCTCTGTCACCAATATGAAACTTTCAAATCTGAAACAGTATCTGGCAGTCTTTAAATTGTGTGTACTGTGCATTTTGCATATATTTACAGCATAAAACCAAAAATATGCACAGTGTATTTAATACTTAATTGTATGTAAAAAAACTCAACATGTTTCAATGCCTCATTGCATCATCTTCAGGGGGTTCTGCTGTTATACTAAAGTTACATGCCAGTTAAAATGTAGTCCATTAGTACAAACTCTTACAAGTGTTAAAATAGTATTGTTACCACGTAATTAATATGCAATCACTGTTACATTTAGTGTTACAGTAATATAAAATGATATACTAATATGAATTTTCAATAAAATACAGTAGAATAGTGCAGTTCTTGAAACGATTGCTTGAATTGTAATCATATCATAATGTACTGATAGTGTGTGGTGGCCTTACATGCAGTCAATTATATTCTTAGTTATACCTATTAAGAGTCTGAACCCTAAATTGTGAAGCTCTTAGCCTTCATGCTAGGAGCTTCACAATTTTTATTTTTTCCAAGGGATGTAAATTCAGGTTTCCTTGTACATGTTCAGCATATGTCAAATATTATGGCAAGCAATGTGTAGAATGCATATAGGAAATATTAGATTTGGGGTTCTTATGGTGGTGAATGTTAATCTTATTGTCCTGTGTGATACCTACCATGCAAATGGAGGCATGGTGTTCCTACAGAATATTGATGTCTTATTACAAGACTACATGGGATCACATCACTAAAAAAAGTGGTAACAGTGTCTGCAACTATAGCCCATATATGACACATTAGAAAATAGGTGAAGTTCAAAGGACCTGCATTCATCAAGCACTGATTTGCAACTGAATACATATGCTAAGACCATGTAAGTTTTATGTGCAGGAAGAATGGGAGCCATCACCTACAGATATAGCTACATTGTATGACTTAGTGGATAGGGAAGGTGTTCTAGAGCTGGAATGGCAGTGCCCTGGTCGACGTGTCCCTTCCCCCGCACAGGATGACTTCTATCAGGAAGAAGATGAATCTTTAGAATTCAAGTAAGAAGGTGAAAACTAACTATTGTTTCCTATTACATTTGTTTTACTTTCAGCAAAATGCAGTATTTAGCTTGGGTATATGTAAGGTAAAGATCAAGATATATAGAACTATAATTTTGCCTGTTGTTTTGTATGGGTGTGAAGCTTGGTCGCTGACATTGCAGGAGGAAAAGAAGCTGAGGGTGTTTGAGAACATGGTGTTGAGGAGAATATTTGGACCTGGGAGGGACGAGGTAACAGGGGAATGGAGGAGATTGCATAACAAGGAGCTAAATGATTTGTACTCCTCACCCAATATTGTGCGGGTGATAAAATCTAGAAGAATGAGATGGGCTGGGCATGTGGCTTGTACAGGTGAGGAGAGGGGGGGTGTATATGGTCTTGGTGGGGAAACCGGAGGGAAAGAGACCACTGGGGAGACCTAGGCGTAGATGGGTGGATAATATTAGGACAGATCTCCAGGAGGTGGGATGTGGGTATATTGACTGGATTGGGCTGGTCCAGGATAGAGACAGTTGGCAGACACTTGTGAGTGCGGTAATGAACCTTCAGGTTCCGTGAAGTGTGGGGAATTTCTTGACTAACTGCAAACCGGTTAGCTTCTCAAGAAGGACTCTGCACCATGGAGTAAGTAAGTAAGTTACATTTGAGAAGGCCAAGTAAATTGTATTAGTTTTTGTTGTAAACAAAGGTATCTGTTATTTTGTCTGTAGGATGTTGATGACCTAAAAGAAGTTGTGAAGGTGATGGACAAATCAGAATCAAAAGTACAAGAATCGAAGGCGGCTAGACGCTTGTTTAAGAAAGTCAACAGCATGATACGTAAGATGGATGCAGTTCTAGAAGAGCTGGAGCATGAAGAAAAGAAACTGATAAAAGACCTAGAAGCAAGAGGATCTCTTGAAGGAAAGGAAGCACAGAAAGAGAGGTAACTTTGTTGTTGTGCATAATATGAACACTGTCTAGTCTGAGCTAAGTTGTTAAACGAAGCTTAACCTTTTCACAAAAGAATGCTGTTGTTGTTGCAATATCGTGTATGTTGTGGAGATACAACTTTCTGCTCCGTGGGACTGACGATTAATTATTATGGTTATCGTCTTCATGGTCTTGCAAATGCAGGTCTTCTATAAAACGTAGTACCTTGAGAGTCAAATGTAGGATACATACTAAAATATGGAAATTGTATGAAGTAAATTTAAAATACAAATTTCATTCCAAATTGTGGAAAAGTCCTGTATTCATTGAATGAACACTCATTAGTGACAGAGAGTTATCTTTCGATGAATACAGGGCTATGCCACAATCTGGAGTTACTACTAATTGAAGAGAATATGTTTGGCCGGAAGTTTTAGTAATTGAGTCTTGTATAATATATGTATCTGTGTATATTTATACATAGATATAATAATAAAAATTTATTCTTATAATAAGACCTACCAGATGCACTAATTTCTCAAATTTATTTTTGGAATAAAACTCTGCATGTTTCAGACAGTTCCTCTGTCCATCATCAGGATTTTTTCACTTTACACACAGCAGTGGTATATGTCATACAGGTTTGTTGGTATATGTCATACAGGTTTGTTGGTATGTGTCATACAGTTTCGTTGGTATGTCATACAAGTTTGTTGGTATATGTCATACAGGTTTGTTTGTGTATGTCATACAGGTTTGTTGGCATATGTCATACAGGTTTGTTGGCATATGTCATACAGGTTTGTTGGTATGTCATACAGGTTTGTTGGTATATATCGTATAGGTTTGTTGATATATGTTATACAGGTTTGTTGGTATATGTCATACAGGTTTGCTGGTATATGTCATACAGGTTTGTTGGTATATGTCATACAGGTTTGTTGGTGTATGTCATACAGGTTTGCTGGTATATGTTATACAGGTTTGCTGGTATGTCATACAGGTTTGTTGGTATATGTCATACAGGTTTGTTGGTATATGTCATACAGGTTTGTTGGTATATGTCATACAGGTTTGCTGGTATATGTCATTCCGGTTTGTTGGTATATGTCATACAGGTTTGTTGGTATATATCATTCAGGTTTGTTGGTATATGTCATACAGGTTTGTTGGTATATATCATTCAGGTTTGTTGGTATATGTCATACAGGTTTGTTGGTGTATGTCATACAAGTTTGCTGGTATATGTCATTCCGGTTTGTTGGTATATGTCATACAGGTTTGCTGTCAGCTTGCAAGCTATCAGCAAACCTGTATGACATACACTTACCATTGCTGTGTGTACTGAGAAAAAACTCCTGATGATGGACAGAGGAACTGTCCGAAACATGTAGAGTTTTATTACAAAAACAAATTTGGAAAATAAGTGCGTGTTGTTGGTTTTATTATAAGAATTTATCAGGATGCATGGTCAACTGAATGTGTTTAATCTGGAATGTACATTTTTACCACTTACCAAAAACAGTGTTAATATTTTAACTATATGTGACATTTGTGCATTACGAAATCCCTGCGGACGGCTGTTTTATTGCACAAAAAATGCATAATATCAATTATTTTTTTTATAACCTGTTATATTAAAATAAAAAAATATGCATGAAATTAAGTTTGTGTGATGCAATTTTAAAGTCTCTCCAATTTGTAGTTCTGCTTTTATCTTTTCCCAGTGAAGAACTGGTGAGCATAGAGGAATTGAAAGATGCCATCAAGAGAATTCAGAAGGTTCCAGATGATTCCCTGGTGAACAGGATCTCTGAGGTTCTGGCCAAAATAGATATTGACAAAGATGGGGCCATAAGGCTTGATGATGTACTTAAGGTAAGTATTTCATGTGAGTTCCAGAAAGCATGTATGTAGGGTGTTAAGACTCCAGTTGAAATGTGTTGGCACATGGTGACACACAGGAGGGGAAGTGAAGAGGAAACTGGCAAATGGAGTGGGTAGCCAGTACACTTCACACTACCTCGGAACATGGAGTATCCAGCATTACTACCGCTGATGCGCACACCTCGGCTGCCAGTAGTCGACTGAACTGACGCCCCACCCGATTTAAATGGACTCGTCCATTTACAATCATTAAGGAAGTAGACTCCAGTTGAAATGTGATGGCACACTGTGATGCACAGGAGGGGAAGTGAAGGGGAAACTGGTGAATACAGTGGGTAGCCAGTACCCTTCACACTACCTTGGAACATGGTGCATCCAGCATTACTACCACTGATGCGCACACCTCGGCTTCCGGTAGTCGACTGAACTGACGCCCCAGCGGATTTAAATGGACTTGTCCATTTCGCTGAAAGACGAAACCTGGTTTCTGCGTGTGTGCCATCACATTTCAAACGCACTCTACTACTATATACAGCGAAAGTCTGGTAGTAAATGTACGAATTAATAGTGAGTTGTCTGTTGTAACAACAGTGTGGCCGTTCAATGACTGGGTTGGTATCTAAATTTTGGCATGTGGCTTGTGGAAAAATGTGTGTATTATTTGAGGGAAAGACAATAAAATTGTGAAATAAACAGCATTTTGTCAAAAATAAAACAGAGATTATAAAGTAAGTCTTAAAAGATGCAGTACATTTCCTTCTTGCCTACATATATATATGCATTACATTTCCTTCTTGCCTACATATATATATATAGGCAAGAAGGAAATGTACTGCATGTAAATATATATGTGTGTGTGTGTGTGTATATATGTATATATAAGCAAGAAGGAAATTTACTGCATGTAAATATATATGTGTGTGTGCATATATATATATATATATGTGTGTGTGTGTGTGTGTGTATGTATGTGTATATATATATATATATATATATATATATCATGAATGTCTAGGAGTGTTGTTTTGTACATGCATTCACATATGGGAGTGTAGGTTATTTAACCCTTCGGCTCCAGAGCCGGACGCTTAAATTTTAGCACACTCTTTGTGTAAGACGTTGAGTATTTTAAGGACCAAGAAAGATCATCATCATCGTCGTCATCTGTCACCAGTTAGGCCTTCATAGACCTGTTTCAGCCTTGTCTGATAGTCTCTTCTAAGGTCTACCAAGTTGACTTGGTGTACAATTCAGCATTATTGTTGGCTTCCTATTGTTGTTCATTCTTTTTGTGTGTTGTAGCCAATTGTATTTATATCTTCTTGGTTTTCCATCAACTGGTTCTACTTCCAACTCTTCAGAATTTCTTAATTCCTTTCGTAGTTTAAAAATTTTGTGTATGTAAGATTCTAGGAGTGATATAAGCAGTTTCGGTGGTCTAGCGGTAGCGTGCTGCCTTTAAGTACCCAAGTTCGCGGGTTCAAACCCGGCCGAAGCCATCAGGATTTTTCAGGGCGTAAATATCCTCAGCATGCCTTCCTTCGGAGGGGAAGTAAAGCCGTCGGTCCCATGTCATAGATTTGCGGCATGCAAAAGATCCCTGAATTGACATGGAAGTCGCAATTTCAGGCAAAATTACCGGCCAATTCTCGCCCACACAGTTCCACCTTTTGCTATTAGGATCTCTCGCGTCGTTGCGGACGCGAAGGTACCTTGTGGCGAATGTGGGAACGTCCAATCATGCGGGGGGGATAGGGTGAGTACAATAAGCCTACTAGGCTGCAGTACATCTGTGGCATTAGCCATGGGCCCTACTGATGAAGAAGAAGAAGAAGTAGCATATTTGATTGTATTCAGCTTTTTCCATTTTTTGCTTAACCATCTTCTTGCCACAGTTTGTCTTCAGGTTTGCCATCCTTCTGTCTTGATAGAGAGGCATGAAAATAATGTTTAATCCCCTTCGTTGGGTTACTAGCCTACCAGTAGGTAGTCCTGTGGTTGTATTGCCACCTTTCAGCCTCTGGACAGATGTGTTCTGCAGCTTTCCTCAGTGGATGATGGAACAGTTATGTTGCTGTGACTCGGTCCCCGTAGCCTCATTAGTTAGGGCAGGTTGCGCCATGGGCAGGTGAGGATGGAGTTTCGGTAGGAGAGGATACTGATCGCACTTCACAACCCCTAGCATAACATTATGAAATACACAACATTTTGCAGGGAAAAAAAAAATGGCCATTTTGCTTCATGTTTTGAGAAATTCAGTATGTATAGTTGTTGAATAAATATACGAAATTCGGTCGTTAGGTGCCTAGCGGTACTTAAGTCCTGTATGTAGGATGGGCGGTGGCTAAAGGTTAAATGTTGACAGCACACCATATTTTGTGTGTAGTGTCATTCGCAGTGATGGTAGGTTGCTCAGGTTGCTTGCATGTGAGTTCTTCTGTTACTGGAGGTAATTAAAAAGTCCTTGTTTATATTAAACTGTTGTTGGTGTAACCTTGCATTAGCTGCAGCTTTTCTTCCTAAAGGAAGCACTATAAAAAAAGAAAGTGGTTAATGGTGGTGATTTCTGTGGTTTGGGCATCAACTGCCATTGGCATTAGGTTTGTCCCAGAGAAGTTGAGAAGTGAAGTAAACACACATGATGCTTTGATTCGTTGTGCTGTCACCCTATGTCAAATTACACTGAATGATGTGTTATGTATCTTTAACAGTTATTTGTGCAGCTGCACACTTCTCAGGCTGGCCATAGTTCATCTTCTGTCAAGGTTATGTAACTAGAAAGTGGCAGATGCATGACTAATGGTGCAGTCATGTGCATGGTCTGGGTAAGGGGAGTCCAAAGTTCAGATAAACAATGGTGCTAGCTACAGCTGGTTTGTGTTGGTTTGTCCTTCTTCTCGTTACAAAACCTTTTGGGTTATACTGTCGGCTGGCGCGTCACAGTCATCGACTGCACACTGCTGGCATCTTATAGGAGCCTGATTTTTGTGTCTTCCTCACGGGAAGGAGAAATTGTAGACCGGTGTTCAGTCCAGTAGATGCTATACATGTTTTAGGTGCTTGTGACCATGCATCGTGAACATAAGGTGAAGAGACAAAACCAACAAGATGCAACTAATTCAGTGTTACCGTTCAACTGAGTCGAATGGTAACTTTCACACAGTGCACACAGCTCACGACGCAGCTCCACAAGACCACAGCCAACCACAGCCTACACACCCAGGCAAAACACCGCATGCAGTAAGACACGGTCTTATTCTCCTGATGATGGGCATAATGATGTCTGAAACATGTTGAGATAGAAATTTGATAATAAACATTGAATTAGTTGCATCTTGTTGGTTCTCTCTCTTTACCTACTGCTATACATATTGGGCCCCAACACTAGGGGGGGTGGGGGGTGGAGAGGGTATTGATACCGTATGTTCACTCTGTAACTGGTGTTGCCATGGAAGAGGGGGTATGCGGAAAGAATTGCAACTGCCCATGCATTGTGGGCATGGTGTAATGGCTGCATATTTAGGGTGTTGGGGAAGTGTGTGGGAGGGGAGGCCTGGGGACGAATATTTCATTCCGGCTTTTCCCACTATCACTTTCCAGGATTTCATTTAGTGCGCGAATAGAATACACAGTTGTGTTGCCTGTGCTAGGTGTTATATATACAGTAAGGTCTCATTTTGTGACGGTTCCTTTTTACGACGATTCGCTTTTACGACCCTTGTCGAGTCGGGCCGAGCACTCTCAACTTGTGGTGCTTCACTGTTGCGACTCAAGTGTCCTCTCTCTATTTAGTGAGCTTCTAGCTCTTTTCTTATGTGCATGTGTTTCTTCTTTTTCTATTTTAGTGCAGCTCTTTTAAGTTCATTGTGATTTTTCCACCCATGACGTCCATCAAAAAGACAGAAAAGAAGCAAAAATCAAAACAGTTGCCGTTACATTCTGTCTTGATGTCTTCTGAACCACGGCCTGGGCCTTCTTCAGCAAAATAAAAAGTGATTTGATTGATATTTTTTTCAATTGTCTGTGTAATTTTCTATATACCTAATCCATTACCTTAAGATTGTATATAATAATATAAAGAAATATTTTAAATTCTAAAATTATTTGACTGATTTGTTTCATCCATGAACCTATCTCAATTTAAACTATTTAAACAGTACTCGTTCTGTGACAGTTCGATTTAGGACCACTTATTCGAGAACGTAACCCCGTCGTACAACGAGACCCTACTGTATATTGATGGTACAGTTCATACAATAAAACTAACAAATACACTGATGTTTAAATGATAGTTATACACACAATTTGTCATAACTCCAACATGTTCTGGTCTGTCTCGATCATATTCAGCAAGTTAACATGTTGGCTACCAAAACATAAAATTGACATCCTCCTGCTATGAGCCATTGTAAAAACCCATAAACCGTAACCATCACATCTGATAGACCATTTCTGCACTGCTACAAACGAATTCTGTAATGTCTGCGGACATTTTATGCCCACATTTGAACATGTTTAATGATCCTCCCTAAAGATGATCAAGATGGGTTGAAACATCTCAGAGTTATGACAAATTGTGTGTAAAAATATAATTGTTACATCACTGCTTTATTGGTTTTATTGTGTGAACTGTTTATTTGTGCACAGACATGAACAACATCAACCCTTTGCATTCCAAATTATTATTGTGAATTCCAAGAGTCTGGTCTAGGTTAATCTTCAAGAAAATCTGTAATTTTCGTAGTCTAAAAGTAACCACTGGACAACAGGAGCTTAGGCAAAACCAACACGTAACACTGTAAGGTAGTGTGTCGTTTTGAGCTCGACATCAGACCTGGCACAGCGGAAGCCGCTGCCGAGTCTGACTCAGCGTTGGTACAATAAGGGTTAATAATAATGATATGGTATTTAAGAACTGCATTCACATGACATGTATATTGAGCTTTTATATCTGCGATGAAGTGCTAAGGTGCCCTCAGTTGCATCTGATTGCGCAAAGAAGGTAGTTACTTTAGATTAACTGCTCTTACCTTGAACATTCTTCGATGTTTTGTTGTTTTCAAATGTGCAGCAGTTGTTACAGAGTAACATTCTTACCATTTTTTTCTTTGAAGTCCCCTCATCACACAATCATTATGCGAGTGTATGGATTTTTTAGTATGCTGTAATTTTGTTTTCAAATCCAGGTTGACCATTTTGTACCAGTATTAGTTCTATTTGTCCAGCAGTCAAAGGTAGAGACTCAGACTGCAAATGTTGCCAGTGTCCAGGATGGGAGTTCAAGTACCACTTGAAGAAGTGAAGTGATCCTGTTACATGCCCGGTGTGGCCTGGAGGGTGGGTAGAGTTATAGCTCTGCCCTTCCATGACCACGGCACTAGAAGGGGTGAGCGGTCAGCAGCACACCCTGGCCGCACTTTACCCCTGGGAAAGACCTGGTACCCATTTTACAGGAGGCTGGGTGGGCCCCAGGGCCGGTCTGGAGGGGCGGAAAATCTCGTCCCCACCGGGATTCGATCCCGGAACGTCCAGCCCGTAGCCAGTCGCTATACCGTCTGAGCCACCCCAAGTACCATTTGGTCAAGACAGTTTAAGTATCATGCGGCAATTGCAAGGAACAATCACACTACAGATGCATTCCATTCACAAATTTCTGTTCTAAGCTGTATTTTCTTGTTCTGAAAAATTTTAGGCATTTCATACTATGTAGTTACATGAAAAGTGAAAAATTTTAGTACAAGCAACTTTTTGGCTTTAATTGAATCTAAGAAACAACCTAAAAAAAAACACGTTGAGAAAATAACTTAAGACCTGGGTACAAATGTACCCAGTACAGTAGAAGGTGTAACTTTTATTGCTCCATATTCCAAAGGGTACCAGTTCCCATTTTATCATTCTAACCAAATGTAGTTGAGTAATTAGCACACTCCGTTTGTAGTGGGGAGATCTGAGGTCTACATCTGTGCATGGAGATCCCATATGTTTTCCGTGGCATTCGCAGTCCATCCATCTATTCAAATACTGGAATAGTATAGGGATATTATTCTACATGACAAATGTAGCTTGTTCCTCCTATCTGTTAGTGTGCTTAGTTAATATAACTTCAACTTACAGTGAACAGCACGTTTGTTAGATTTCACACACATGTGTGAAAACCAAAGGAAAACGTTTCCAGCGCCTTATTTGTATGTAACATTAACTCCAGCACACTGAACTAAAATGCTTGGATCCCAACACATGGTAGATTGAGTACAACGTTTTACAAATGTAACAGACTCCTTCCACCTGCCTACCCAGTATAATTTACGTGACTGAAACCTGTTATCCTGTCCACTGCCACCGGGTGACAACCAAATTGCAGTTAATATGTATTATTATAAGTTGTTGTGGCCCTTTTACTGTGTATTTATAAAGCTTACCAGCTCTGTGTTTTTCATAAGAGCATTTTCTCTGTCTGTGGAGTTTCGATATACGGTGATACCTCAGCTAACGGGTGACCCTGCTAATGAATTTTTCGGCTAACAAAGATTTTTTCGCTGTTTTTCGGACTCGGCTAACGAATATGGATTCGGCTAACGAATGTTTTAGTGGATGCGCACGCTAACATAAAGCAGCAAACATGAACGGTCGG
>Ga0136643_10005973_pt1 | contig 17343 bp, 8 predicted proteins | sample TergutLab28metaG_FD_96883 | JGI IMG/M metagenome (GOLD analysis project Ga0136643, IMG submission 96883) | Labiotermes labralis P1 segment gut microbial communities from Petit-Saut dam, French Guiana - Lab288 P1 (version 3) (version 3) | ecosystem: Host-associated > Arthropoda: Insects >... | reverse complement strand
CCAACACCCACACCTACCCCAACACAAACACAAAAAAACACACCACCCCCACACACACACACACCACACACACACACACTCACACACAACACACACCACACACACACACCACACCACACACACACACACACACACACATACACACACACACAACACACACACACACATCTGTCAGCATTAAAACAACTACATAGCATGCAGATGATATGATGTAACCGGATATTCATTCACAGAATCCGTTCAAAATGCCCGTTTTTCCACTAAAATGTGTTGAAGTAATTCAAGCCTATTGTGCATAGCCGGACAGCACAGAATGTCACACTGGCAACAAAGAAGGATAGGACTGCTATAGTTTGATGTCCTCGTTTAAACAGAATACTATGACGAAGGAGATGAGGGAAGTAGGAGATTGACAGACGAAAATACTGACGTATACACACGCCAGACAAGAAGAAGGAATGGGCGTTACAGTTCCAGAGGTTTCGCTTAGTGTTCAGCGGATTTTTTTTTATTCAGCCCTACTTTCCGACCTCGATTTGCCTTCTTTTCTGTTCTGTTCCTACATATCACCCTTGGCTATCTTCCTCCCCTTCCAAACATTGGACCCACATACAACCTTACCCCTCACGAGAACGTCTTCTTCACCTTAAGGGGAGGTTGAGTTCTTACTTGCTGCTTCTTCTGAGGTCGTCTGCTTGATGACACGAATTTTTCATCTTCTCTTGCTTTCTATCTTTTTCCCCTCCGCTTCGCTACTTGCTTAGGTCTGTCAGCAGAAGTTGGAAATGAAGAAGAGAATTTGAGAAGAAAAAGAAGTAACGCTGAAAATGTGCTATAGTCTTCTGTACAGTTGGGCGTATTTCGTTTTTCCTTTTCAATGCAAGGCGGGAAGAAGTGCTGATCTAATGCTATACTGCAAGTTAAATGACAGTTACAGTATGGTGAGTAATGGTAAATCGAGCCTGAATTTTATCGCATACCACTGGCAACTGGATCACTGAGTTCCGTGGAATCACTGCTGAACACGGAAATAAAAGAGTTATTCTTTTTATTTAAGAGAAAAAATTAATATTTAAATCACAAGCCGTTAAGTTCACAATGAATGCATACCGAAAGAAACAAGCAGGAAAAATGCGTACTTTATTGGGCTGTAACAATGAAGAGGCTTCATTATGACACAGACATTATGCATAATCAGCCGACACTCGCGTTTTTGTTTCGTATCTGTCTTATCTTTTCTTTGTTGATATAAGCCTGTAGGTCTTAGAGTCAATTTTTATTTTATTTGTCACATGCTGTACCGTTATTATTGCGGAACATTCAAATAAAATATGTTTAATCAAAATTATATGGTTCTTGTTGTGGTTTGCTTAGAAGTATATTTTCCGTCTTCTGAAATAGAATCATCTTCTACGCCATAATATTAGCTGCTGTGTAGTTCTTTCAATAAAGCATAAATCGACAGACATTTAAAGAGATCCTCTGCGAAAAACTAGTTCTTATGTGTTTGTGTTTGTGAGCACGAATGTAGTGATTTGCATAATTTCAATGACGAGAAATATATTTATTTTTCGGGGTGTTATTTCTATAAAACAACCAACAACGGAACAGAACAGAGTGGAAGATTTGGGCTGTTGAAATAAATACGTAGATTGAGCAGTTAGCTAATAATCCACGTGTCCAAGTAAGGGATCAAGTGAAGAAGAGCAAAGATGCCTGTCTGTCCGTCCGTCCGTCCGTCTGTCTGTCCGTCTTTCTGTCTGTCTGTCCGCCCGTCCGTCTGTCCTTCCGTCCGTCCGTCCATCCGCTTGCCTGCCTGCCTGCCTAGAATGGTCCTAGAATTAACTCGCAAGTAAAGTCACTAAGCTACGAGATCTCGCTGTTGCAATTGCCTCATTTATTATTCGAAACCCATACATAAATTTGAACTAAATCCTTAACCAAGTAAAGCATTAAGAAAATTTTCCTTACGAAGCTCTGCTGTTTGAAGATTTACTTGTTATAACCGGTAATATACCATGACAAGAATGGTGATTGAGAACAGAAAGTATGTTTAGTTGTTTTCCTTTGTTCCATTTCTACCTGCTCGTTTTTCTCCCTTATCCATCATTTGTCTCTTCCTGAGCAGCCTAGAATCATTAACCCCCTTTCAGTCCCTCCCCTTGCAGTAGACTGTTTCTTGTAACATCCTGGCATTCCCGTGGTTTTCTCTGAGGAACTGCTGCCGTCATTAGGCCCCAACTGTATGGTGGCATTCGTGCTATGCTGCGTCTTCTTTCTGTCCGTAAGAATCTGCATGAATCCGGTATTCCGATCTGCAGGGCTTTACTGATTCCTGGCACGCGTACCATAGAAACAAAATCGATTTTCTATGGCTCGGAAACATAGAAATTAAATTACAAAGAACCTAGCGAATTGGTTCGAGCCGTAAACCCACTGATTTGTATTCGGACTGTGGCTGTTTCGAATCTAGGCTAGTACACCGGCTTTTCTGACTGAGGAATATTGTGGTTATACTTAGTTTGTGACAGTGTCGGACATGCATAACAAATGAAGTATTATAGATATTATCCATTATTTTAATTGCTCGATTCTTCTTTACGCAAATTTTTAACACCAGGTCAGTGCATTTTATTTCGCTTCTTCCTAAAATGCTTGTGCAAAAAGCTGTGCTATCATGTACAAACCATGCAACATGGTTTCTTTCTGACAAGCTGATAGTTGCTCTGCTTGTACAATTTCTAATTATTTATTGAACCTGTTAAAAAACGCGACTTTTGTACACTTTTAGAGCCAGTTTAATTGAATTAACGTCTTCATAAATTATTTCTTTAAAGTCCACTTTAATATTATTTTTCAAACAAAACCCAAGTCTGTCAAATCATTTATTTTCTTCACATTTTACTATTACAATTTTGTATATATTTCTTCTCTGTAACCCATAAAATCCCCTTTTATTTTATAAATTTAATAACATTAGTGTATGTTCAGAGGACGTAATACTACTGATGTATGACAAAGAAATAACCCGAGATGTCATATTTGTGTCGTGACTACATTACGAGGTGAAAACCCCAAGGAATCATTTTTAGAATTTCCAATGGAAGCAAGAGAGTTTCCTCTTCTTTAAAACGTGCGTGCACCAAACCTTACATTCAAATGAGAGAGGAGACAATTTTTGCGGGACTAAAACGGCCGGCTCTTGAAGATGACCGTAAACTTCCATCTAGTTGCAAGGTTTAGGATAAGTGAGATGTATGTCTTCTCTTTTACTCGACTTTAACTTCATCCGATATAGTTAGGCACTACTTAATTTTGTAACATTTTATCCTGTCTTACTCCATTGTCCTATGTTCAAAATTCTTCTCAGCACTTTTTTTTAAACACATCCAGTCCTCATAAGGCCTTCTTAGTCCCATGATGTACTGCAAATTATATTATCTATTTCACAATCAAAATAACAATTCCAACCCTTGAAGTTACTTGGATGAAATCTCACACCACAAAAAAAACAACAGTTAGAATAATGCTTTATGTATTTGAATTATTATGGCTTTGACGTGAGAATGGAAGATACAATATTTAAGCTATATTTTAGCGCTTGCTTTTCATAAATTAATTTTGGAGACACTAAATTATCAGTCTGTTATCAGGTCAACAGTATTAATCATACGATCTAACGTGTGTACTGTCTGCGACCACTGACAATCTGACAACGTGGGTTTATGCTCCACTGTAAGCAATGAAATATATTCAAATATATTCTGTGTTCCTTTTTTTGTGTAACTGGTGGGTTTAAGATTTGTCGATCTCCGATACAGGGACCTACCAAAAGTCTCGAAACTCTTCTCCATATCTGAAGCCAATTTTGAACTACATCTGGTCAAGGGTCTATTTCGTCAAGACCAAAGAGTTGTAAATGGTCTGGAGAAAAATGCCATACGATTTTGAACACAAGACATGTAACCAGGGGGTCTGTTCCTTTCACTGAGGCACGAGTGGAGGAGTTTCATGCACAACCACTTACTTTCACAGATTTGCATTTAAATTTGCATTTTCTATGCTGCAATAATAGTATTAACCGCTTATCCCGCCTGAAGCTTTCTTGGGGTTTTCTGCGTATACAGATTTTGAAATTATGAGACTGAATTTGAATGTGATACCTACTTTTGTTATAACTTTATCGACATGTGCATTCATGGCATCACTGGAAGATGTAAATCGTACTAAATTGACAATTCTTCGCTAAAAGAGCGTAGAAATGCTGTAGCATTTTGTTAATCATCCAATTACTTGCCTATTGACGATATTTAAAGCAAATAATTTCGTCTGTTTATGGACATTGACATCGACTTTCCGAATAGGAATTGTGCAACGTTGTGTTTTTCTTGCAGATTTGACCATCTACGCTGCATCCATTTATACAGTAAATGAATAGTGCATACCGTTTACAATGGCAGGGAATATTTGTGTTATGATCCTCGGTAAATTCTTGGTGTAGGGCTACACGAATGCACGTGTACCACCAAGTGTGATTCATTGGACATTTGGGTAGGATGTTAACAGACAGCTCATTTCCGCGAGTCTAGCAACGTAGCACGAAGGCATGAAATATGAGTAAGATAAGTTAAACTGTCTTGCTAACAATCAGCCTTCATTTAAAGAGCTTCCACTCCTACTGAAAGCCAACTCATGTAAACGTTTATATGTTTTGCTGATAGGTTTATTGTGCCATAGCTTAAATCACAATTTATTTATACGTGTATAACAACAAAAATTCTACCCGTCAGCCGGATTATGTGGCATGATCCGAATGGTATAGGAATAGTTCCGTGAATATTCCAAATGTGTAAGGATAATAATCTAAGTTTAATATTTGACTAGCACATTTTCTGTCACCAAGTTTGCAAAATAAAAGCGAAAAATTTTCTTGTCATCACAGTTGACATTACCATATCTAATTCAGTATGTATCAGATGAATATTGAAAAAGTCAGCCTATGCAACGTATCCCTTGTATATGACTCACTTGTCTCCCATTTTGTGTTTATCTTTACCTTTCTAGTGGTGTCTAGATTCTATCTTCTTCCTGATCTCACCCTTTTCTTTGACTTTCCTGACAGAAGAGCTGCTTTTTGTAACAAGCGTACAGTTGTCCCTATTTACAGTCATGCATTTATGTCGAATACTGGAGTTACAGCTCCACACATTCTTAACCTCGATATTATATGGATGGCGGTATGTGGTCACCTCCATTCTGCATCCGCTTTACCCCAGGGAGAGATCCCGCCCCTCGTCTCCGTTGCATGGTAGGCGTGGTGGACTTCACAATCTGTGCGCTTTGAAGAAGAGAAAATCTTATTGCTGCTGCCGGGAATCGATACAAAATTTCTTCATCACATACCTTATGCCAAATTTACCATAGCGATTATTCCACCTCGACGTAGCTGCTTTTGTATGATATATCAATAGTTCGGCCTGCCTTCTTCACATTTACTTTGCACTCGCCGTCATCCTTCAGCAGCTGCAAGATTTCCTTTCTTGAGGTCCAAGTTCTTGTATATCCTGAGCCACATGTCTGGTTCTTGAAACTAATGGATGCAGTGATGGCCAGTGGAATATGGTGCTGCCGTTCTTCAGCGTGACTTGAAGCTTCCTCCATACCACGCTGGTGTGATGATTACCTTGCGCTATTGCTAATTCTGTGAATCTGGAATGGAGGACATTCTCTTTTGTGGAGATGTTTGGGTTAATAGGTCTCACTTCAAGTAACTAGGTTTTATTGCAGGCTCTGTCGTAGAACACATTTGATCAGCTCCATCAGACAACTTGGAAAACTGACTAAAGCTCCATAACACACTTGTAATTTATCTAAGTATTTAACCAACTTGATGCCCAAAATTTGTTTCACAATAAGTTTTTATTTCATGCCTCTACGTGTTTCGAGCACATGTGCTCGAAACATGTAGAGGCATGAAATAAAAACTTATTGTGTAACAAATTTTGTGCATCAAGTTGGTTAAATACTGAGATAAATATACTGAGATGCACGGTCAGCAAAACGTCAAAACATTTATCATTATTTATTGATTCCCCCGGCTTATTTTGTTCAGTGCGAGTAGGAAAATTTATCATATAAATGCAGTCTTCGCTTCCTAACTTTACTTTTTATAGACGTAACGGAGTGGGATGGTTATTAAACAACACAGGATGATTGCAATCAGCGCCTAATTTCTGCTGAAAGAGATGAACTTGCTCTACAAACGTGGAAGGAGTAATGCATTATGATAGAGAATACAGCTCATGTTAGTTGCGAACTCAGCTGAAAATCTGAAGGTTGCAGCCAAATTAAAAAAAAAAAAATAGGAAAATTTAAACCATGCGCACTCGTTATGTTTCAATTGCAGCACCGGCCCTGTCTTATCTGCGAAAATGTTTCTCTTTATAATCACAAATTTACGAAAATGGGTTTTTTAACAAACCATTCTAATTCATGTTAAAAATTAAATGTCGAGGAATTTGTATTTATTCCACAAATCTCTCAAATTTTGAAGGACTAGATTGAATAAGTGGAAGTGGCTCTTAGTGAATGGCGTAGAAAGCAGTATTTCTTCAGTGACGGAATATTTTAATCATTGCCGAGACGGATCAAGAGCATCGGTGTGCTCGGGAATTATGTTGAAAAACAATGATGATTAAATGGACAAATAAAATATTTAAAAGTTGTAATAGCTGATCGTTTTATTCTTATGGCGTCGGTAACCTTTCTTACTGAACGACCCTTGTGTTAATTCGTGAGGAATTAGATACAAATGTTTGCCTTTCATATCTTGTCTCATAACAGTCATCTAAACAATTTGTTAGGGAGAGAAGAGAGTAAAAAGACGTTGAGCTAAAGGCAACAGACAGTCCGAAGCAAGCAAAGAAAAATGACCTGGAGAGAGTTTGTTCATTTGGGGCTGGTAAATATCTGAGATTCTAAACAGTACAGTTTTGATTTTTTTGTTTTCTAAAATTATCTTAAAAGTTGAGGCCTTAACCCCTCAGTCTATATCATTAAAAATTCGAAATTTAAGCCATTCTCTTCATCTTCTATATCCTATATGCCTGATACTGGAGAACTTTGTTTTGTTACCGCTTGTTATATTACAAATGGGCATTCGGCAATGACAAATTTTGATTCATCGACGTGTTGTGTGATGTTTCTAAACAAAATCTGGTACCTGTTGAAACCTAGCGCTCTTCATTATAGACAGAGATCGCTTACAGATGAACAAGCAAAAAGTGTTCATCAGGGAACGCGGTTCATATTTCAACATAAGTCTCACCCGACACTTATTACCTTGAGATTGAATGGGGCAGCATTTCCCGGGAACACTAGTTCCAGTGATTTGCTAATCGCTTGAATAATCGGAAATTTTAACTCCATAGATTTCCCTGATTGTATATTTAAGTACCAATTAATTAACACTACCAAAGCTGCATTTTGCGCATAAAATACTCTTTCGCCGTCTTTATATAACTCAAGATAAAGGGCGATTGTTTGCCTAAAATTATTAAACAGCCTAGTGTATTCCCTGAAACCCAGGAACACAATTGTAGGTGCGTTCGCTAAATGACGAAAAACGACTGCGAGGTTCGGCATATCTGATCCTCTGTCCGTCTGTGTGTCCACATGGAACAACTCGGTTGCCATCGGACAGATTTTCACGAAATTTGATTATTTTTTCTAAAATCTGTCGAGAAGATTCAAGTTTCATTAAAATCCGCCAAGAATAACAGTTAATTTACATGAATACCAATATGAAGTTTGATCATATATCGCTCAGTTCTTCGTAGAATGAGAATGTTTCAAATGTTTTAGAGAAAATCAAAATAATCGTTTTATGCACAATAACATATTTCTTAAAGCTGTGTTCTTTGTGAGATAATGTGGAAAAATACGATAGAACCAGACAAGCCACAGATGCCAATATAATGGACGCATGCGCGTTGCATTCTGGATAATTAAGGCTACAAGCACACACTCAGAAAATATAATACTTCTTGCTTTTCCACAGCAGCAGTGGTTTTACGAACTCCCTCCAATGGCATTTTACAAGTATACTGCCTGCCTTCTTATATAATTTAGATTTTTTTTCTGAAAGTGAAGTCGGTACAGAGTATTAGGTGAGTCGAGTATGTTAGGAGCTGTACAGTCGCATAAACTAGTTTCGATTTCCTACAAAGATCATGGGTTTTTCTCTAATAATGCAGAATTAACTCAATTTGTCTCGCACTTAATGTGTATTTTGGCCACTTTCTCCAGGTTTAAAGCGGCCATGGGGTGAATCTGACCGCTTACCTTCTTCTAATGTCGAGGTTAATAATTATTGGAGCTTTTCCTCCACTCATCACGCATGCCCACATGGTACGCACAGGCACCTTTCACGGCCTCTTCTTACGACTCTGCAGCCAACAAAATCCGATTCGTTAATTGTACCAGAGGAGATGTTCCACGTCATTGATAATCTATATTGCCTCTGCTGCACTGCTCTTACCTTCAAAAAGGGTAATGAAAAGCACCTCGCCTCGATGCAAAATGGAATGTGGACTTACTAATTACTTCAAGGAATGTACGAAGTTTTTTTCTTGTAAATAATACCAATAGCCTTGGCAAAAATAATGTCGGGGAAAAGGAGTGCGAATTGTCTCAGTTTTCAATACACGAAGGTAATCTAGAATGAAATGAAATAAAAATAATGTTGGCTTATATACAAACGTGTTGTAATCACGTTCATAATAAATCAACAACAATAATAATAATAATAATAATAACTCCTTCGTAAATTGGTAGCTTTTTTTCAATTCGGATATATTGGCCGCAGACAGGATGAGGGAGAATGAACGTGACGGATGGACATACAAGTATAAATAATTTTCATCTGTACTGTCTAAAAATTGTGAGCCACAGTGCTTTGAGGATAACACGATTTAATGCGATTTGGTGCCACACTACCGACTCAATGAAACACAGCTTTACACAAATCGCATGGAACCTGCAGTGAAGGTCGGAAGCAGGAGACGGGGTTTGTAACCTGTAGGTGTTTGATTATGCGCCGCACTACGCTTCTGTCATCTTTTCTCCCCTTCCCTCAAATTCCACAGTAATTTCTTGTCTTTGCAGAGTTTCAAGGTTATGAGAACTGAAATTCTCTTCACGGATTTGCTCAACATTCAAAATGTCTGAGAATGTCAAGCCTTTTCGACTGGTAAACAGACAGCTACATTCCGAAGTAACGTGATGTCCGTATCGTCAGTGTCCGGCAGCTCAAGAAGACTCTTCGGAAACTCAATTAATATAAGCATAGAATGTGTGGGGAGCATAATACACACTCTTAAGGAATTCTAATTTGAAGCAAGAATTGTATTCTACACTTTCAGTATAAAGTTTCATAAGAACTCAGCTGGTAAATATGGCAAAGATGAAAGATTAGAGAACACGGTTATGCAGACACGCGCTTAAGTCTTGTCGAACTGTTTGCCATGAAGAAGGTATAACAATGCTACGAAAACTTGGTAGCAGAATACCACTCTACTAACAAATAATCAAACCTTATGTTCATATATTTCTTTGTTTTATGACAAATCTTGTTGAATATTCCATATATACATTCTCATTTTGTTAATTTATCATGCCTTAATTTCGCTGTGATTAAAATAAACATGCTGCTTTGTCTCCAATTTAGTCGATACTTGCGAAGAGAAAAATTCCATGTCAACGGTAAACAGTCACCAGTTTATAGGAGTAGCGTAGTGCCTCCTTTTTCAAAGTAAATTAATTCAACAATAATCGACAACTTGATCTTGAAGATCGAAGATATAATCCCTCTTGTAAACCTCATTAACAAGGTGCAACACTTCAGAAGACCCGAATATTCGTCTACATAACACAACGAAAATGTTTGTTTACTCTGCTGTCAGTTCAGCAGGTTTCATCTCGGCACTTTGCCTTATCTCCTTCTTAACCTTACTTTAACAAAATCTGGGAAGCTAAACGTGTGATGTCTTGCCGTAACGTTACAAAAGCTTCGCTCTCTGCACTCACACAGACTGGAAATCGTAATACGAGGTTGTGTAACTAAATAATCTGACTGATTATGTAAACTGAGTACATTGTACTGACGTGTCGTGAGTCTTGTAACCTTCACGGTAAACACTTTCTTACTTTATGCGCTTCAAGCTTGCTTCCATGGCTGGAAACGTTGCTGGAATTAATCTTCGGAAAGCCCTTTCAATGCTGTTGTCGCTAAATCCTAGAGCTCTTATTGAGAAAGGAAGTCAAATAATATGTCACCTTTTATGGAAATCGAAGGGAAACGTTCAAGGGGTTTTTAAAATTTTGTTCTTTTGGGATGAGCAACAAACATGCTGGCGTAATAACAAAGTACACTACGGAAGAATATTTTGTACCTTGAAAATGGAGGCAGTAGATTTTCTCGAAATGTTTCTGTTTCTAAATGAATTTCTTCACTACCCATAAGACGGATTTAATATTCTCCACAAAAATAACATAAACGACTTTTAAAATTTTGCAGTTTTAAGAAAGGTAAATTCGTAATCGAAAACACCAGACAGAGAAAGAATGGAAAATGCATCATCGCTAGAAATCGATTTACCTGCATGTAAAGTAGTAATGTCTTCATTAGAAGTTCAGAAAACGTGACTATTTTAGACAATGCCAACTACTCTGTTGTTTAAACAACTGGTATTAATGTGTATCAAACTTTATTTCTTTTCCAACAATTGAGACTAGCTGAGACTAGCTTACTGAAGTGGCTCTGCTGAGTTCAAACACTTGTACTTGTTGAAGGAAATAGGTTTAGTTCTCGAAACATTTCTTTGGAAAGAAAATATGAGGTGTTGGTTGTTTCCAGTATAATAATACGATTTTTTAACACATCTTGAGAGAAAAATTCCGACAGTGACTATTAATCTACCTGACTGGCCACAAATGTGGCCACCCTGTCTTAGCTTGTTTCCAGACCGCATCTGTGCCCTTGAATCTATGACACTATTTATCTCAATCCATTAAGTACATACAGGACACTTTCTATGTACGAAGGGGTGCTGATAAGTCCTTAGCCCGACCAAGAAGGAAACAAGCTACAGCGACCAAACTCGGGATTTATTCAATATACTCCCCACGAAGCTCAGTACACTTCTTAGCCCGTAGCTCTAACTTTTGCAAGCCACTCAAAAAAATCAGAAATTTGTCCGTCCAACCAGGTCTCCGCGGCAGCAATGACCTCCGCGTCGGACGAAAAATGGCGACCTTTCAATTGTTTTTTCAGTCCAGGGAACAGGCGGTAGTTCGACGGGGCCAGATCCGGAGAATAGGGTGGGTTTTCAAGACACTGGAAGCCCGGGTAGGCCAGTTTCTTCTGGGTTGTAAGTGCCCGGTGAGCCGGGGCATTGTCGTGCAAGAACAAGACCTCTTTGGTGAACTTCCCGCGACGTTTTTCCTTCAAGATCTCCTTCAATTGCACCAGCAGAAATGAGTAATATTCCGCGCTGATAGTTTGGCCCGTTGGAAGATAATCAATAAGGAAGAAGTCGTCTTGATTCCAGAAAATCGAGGTGAGAATATTTCCAGAGGATTTTTTCCTTGGAATATTATGGGGCGGGGTGAGCCGCTATGCCGCCACTCCAGTGACTGTTGCTTTGTCTCCAGGTCATAGTGATATAACCAGGTTTCGTCTATGGTCATCAGTCGCGACAGAAAATCATTTGGATCGCGCCGAAAAAATTCCAAATGGTGCTCAGACGACTGGCACCGGTGACATTTTTGGTTCGCGTTCAGGCATTTCGGCACCAACTTCGCGGAGAGCTTCCGCGTGTCCAAATTTTCATGAATGATGGACTCAAACCGCTCACGTGAGACGCCCAGTTGCTGAGCTATTGATTTAGCCGAAATCCGGCGGTCTTCCAAGATTAGCTCGTGAATTTGATCAATAATCTCCAGGGTGGTCACTGTTTTGGGTCGTCCAGGACGAGGCGCATCACAGGTAGAAAAATCACAACGTTTAAACTTGGCCACCCAGTTTTTGACGGTGGCACACGATGGTGCATGTTCGCCTAATGTTTCTTTCAGAATGGTGTGGATTTCCTTCGGCGCCTTGCCTTGAAGAGGGGGGGGGGTCTTGACAGCTCGCGTCTCCATGTTGTTGAAATCGCGCGCGTCTCCTGACATGCTTCCTTTCAGCCTCCGTTACAAGAAAAGACTTACAATTCGGCACATGAACAGACCCCTTTTTCCAAAGACACTATCGATTCCGTCCTACGACATAGGGAATTAGGTCGGGCTAAGGACTTATCAGCACACCCTCGTAAGTACAATTAGATGTAACGTAACGTGCTAGTCCTAGTGGCCCTGCTTTCTAAGGAGTAGGTCTGCTGCCTCTTGCCTGTTGGCATTGTGGGTTCGAATCCCGCCGGTGGCGTGGATGTTTGTAATGAGTGTTGTGTGCTGTCAGGTGGCGGTTTCTGCGACGAACCGATCACTCGTCCAGAACAGTCCTACCGAGTTCGATTTGTTCTTGTGTGTGATCTAGAAATGTCAAGAATTAGATGGCCATGGCCCCTTTGGGCCACAGCGATATAGGAACAAAAAAATAATGCAATGTCCGTTGTCTGAAAGTAATGATACCTTGTTAAGTGGAACAAAATAGAACTTAGGACAAACAAAATGTCCTTTAGTAAAATTGAAAACCTGCAGTCCTGTAGGGCAAGTGTTACCGAGACGAGAAAACGATTCGTTCTCCGTACTAACCGTTGGCACATTTCCACATACCTGGTAGTGCGGTTTTAATACCGGCCTTTTAATGTGTCATCCCACTCCACTTGTACGACTGCTGCATGAAGTACATTTTCATGTTTATTCAGGAAAAAATTGAAGGTGCATAAATTCGCGGACCTAATTCGCTCGAAACATTTTATTTAAGACATTTGGCCTAAAGTCTGTATAAAATAGGAATGTCAACAATCTTATTGCATAACGTCAATTTCCACACCCTCAAATTAAGGAAAATAAAGTTTTTGAGTGTATCCAGGCAAGTTGTCCCCGTTACGGTTGTCTCATACAAAGAGATGGACAAAATACAATTTCCATACGTGCACGCTACACGCTACAAGAAGGTCACGTGTCAAATGCTCTTAACTGAAATTGCAAGTGCTTGTGGTATTGAGCATTTTGTTTCATTCAATTATGAATCGCGGTTACGCAATATAACATTCCGAAGCGCTGTATATATTTTTGGACTGTCTGTATAAGCATGCCTATTACTGGATTGCTGTCACGTCCCAATGTAGACATGTGGCAATTTTATCATCAGTACGTCACGGTTCTTTTATTGTGCTATAATGTGACATATGTACTGTACGTAGGTTATACGGGACCATCATCAAAGTGTGTAACATTTTAACGTTGAGTCTGGACTTAGATATTATCTATAACATTTTGATACCTTTTTATTTGTAGCGTTTTGACGCTTTCAGACTACATGCGAACATAACAGCAGAAACAAGGCGAGACCTGCCCCTCGTACAGCTTCCGCGAAGAGCAGTCTGGGGAGAAATATGTAAGTGTAAAAATGTTCATTAATAAATACTTCAACAGTCATATATTTCATACTGTTGACTTCTGTGACAATAGGAGGCAACAAGGACCAGAATCTCTAACTTTCCGGCTTTTTGAATTTGGTAGGCATTTCTTACGATACCTTAACGAGGGCCCTGTCGCTTGTAATAATTCTTCTTGCACAGGACAACACAAATGCGAAGACATGCGTTCATACAAGTGAAAATACAATTCGAATTTTAGAAATATAGAAGCAGTACACATAGTATGTGGCGAGACCACTTCGATTGGCTTGATACAGTGTGTTTTATGATGTTACTTCAATTTCCTGTACGTTTAGTAAGAACTCGTGACTGAGATGGGTTGAATTTATTTTGTGCTTTGTAAAAACTTCTAGACTGACGAATATTTAATTTAACTTAGTTATGAAACGTCTGAGTGAAACTTAAATTCTCGTAGCGGTGAGTAGGCTGTCAAGGATGCTGTATTGTGAGATGTGAAGGCGTGTAATTTGTTTGATGGCTACCAGCAATGTGGAGGATCTTGCTGCTTCCATCTTCAGAATAAATTCTAGCATGGAAAGAGAGGACTTTTTTTTTATAGATTTTCTGCATTTACACCATGTGTCAAATTCGTTCAGTAACTTCTTTTACAACGCTTTTAACAGGGACAAGTATTTCCTCCGAAACGTCAGTAAAAATGCACCAGTCAACAGTACTTCTTATCCTATAACTCTAATCTTTATCTACGACGCTGTAAAAACCTCAAATCACCTAACATTACACTCCTCAGAAAGCTATGAATTACGTGTCTATTCCACGTCTTGAACATTTCATAGTCTAGTGGTTACTAAACACATCATATGTGCGTGGAGTGTTTGCATGCGTTTTAGTAGGATTCTCAGAACAAATAATGATTTTTCCCTGAGTAAAAATTTGGGAATTTGCGCTTTATTTTAAATCCAAACATAATTTACTTTATACTTCGTATATCTTCCTGATTCTCTTCCGAAAGCTTTACAACTTTATTTTATGTTTTGTTAGCCGTGCATCCTTGAATAATCTTGTAAATAAAACCAAGTTGTTGCACAATGTTTCTTCGTATGTTTATTTCTTTTCTCTACATCACATGTTTCGGGCGAATATGTGTCCATCATCAGGAGAAATAACTGTATCTATGCGAAACTTGGTATTTGTCACTCTGTGTGGATGACTGTCTGGTATGCAGGGAGATTCCACCATGCATACCAGTCATCCACACGGAGTGACAAATACCAACTTTCGCATAGATACAGTTATTTCTTCTGACGATGGGCACATATTCTCCTGAAACCTGCAATGTAGAGCAGTGTTTCTCAATCTTTGTGAGACCGCGGCCCGGTAAATTCTATTTTCATAAGACGAGGGCCCGGTCCCAACAAATTTACTCGTAAATAGCTTTCCATTTTTTTATGTTCATACATTAAACTAACATAAATATTAGTAATTAATTATGGGATAATCATGAAGAGTATAAGTACACTTATGTATAAGGTGTGGCATGCTGACAAATATAAAATTACATTTAAATTAGTTATCAATCACTTGATTAATGAAATCTTGTAGCATACTGTAGTTTCCTCAGGCCAACATCTGGGTCTGAGTTTTCGACACATTCACGAATATTTTTCACCTCAGAATATTTCCACTATAAAACATTTATTCATGAAAATTTCTTAGAAAACTAAATTGACATATTCCAGGAGAACCTCTCTCGGCCCGATATAATTGATGCCAGGGCCCAGTACCGGGCCGCGGCCCGGCAGTTGAGAAACACTGATGTAGAGGAAGGAAATAAACATACTAAGAAAAATTGTGCATCAAGTTGGTTTTATTTACAAGACTTTACGACTTTTCTTTATGCTTAGCATACGTTATTTGATATCTGTCTTTACATTAAAGAAATGAGTTCTGTAGGTAAATACCTTTCAAATTTTAAAATAAGCTTTTACTTGTATCTCTACGTAAATGTTTAACTCAAATCATACTTAAAATAAGACTTTTATAAACTGCATCTTCTTATGTCCTAGAGCTAATGTATTTTCAACATATTTGTGTATTGTTTACTTTGCTGTGACTTCCTCAACTATTTCATTATGCCGATTTGTCTTAATTTGGTCGCCACAACATTAATAAACACGTAGGATCTCTTCGAGAGGAAAATAAATTAAATGTACTCAGTGTGAAAGAAATATTTCTTGTAGATCAGAGCACGATTTGAAATAAAGGGAAGACGTTTTCGGCCGACGTGTGGTGAGAATAAGAACAAGAAATAAAGCAAAGCAAGAAGCCGCATTGACAAGTAGTGAGAATAAGAAGACACTGTTGCTTTGTCCAGTTGGGTTGGTAGTTCTGTTACAAAAGTGTCTGTAGCCAAAAGGTTTCCACACAGCTTGAATCTTCTGCCGAATGACTAACTGCCCCAGCGGGGATCGCTATGTCGCCTGGCTTTGATCTACCGGGGTAGCATTGTCGGCAAAGTGACTCGGTACATTTTCAACTCTCGCTTTCTGTATCTGACTTTTTACATGCTGATGCTGTATAATAAAAAGTACAGTCCCCGAGCATTTCTTTATATAAATTGTCGTGCAAGAGTGATCTATTTTCTCAGGTCACTACTTAGTAAGGTTCTTCATGTGTTGTACCAGTGATAAAATAAAATTGACGATAAGGTTTTCTCTGTGAACATTATGAAAGTCTATGGGGGATTGGAGGTAGGGCTCCACTTATTCTTAACCTCGGCATCGATTGGGTAGAGTGGTCAGCTTTACGCCCTAACCGCTGTACTTCTGTGGTAAGCTGCACCGCTTAAATTTTCAATTTATACGTGCTACTGATTTGTTTGTACTTTTGTGATTTATCTCTGATGTTCAGTAAAATATCAATGCGCCTTCTGTAAACTGTCTTGTAACAAACACGGACTACCTGTCACTTTCATTGCGGCTGTTCGTTCTCTGAAAATTTGCTGATTGCTGTGAAAAGTAGGTCTATGTCTCAAAAGGAAGATGGCCCTCTGTTACGAATTCTCAATTTTCTCATAGAAAAACTAGAATAAACAGATTTAGATCATATAACAATTTTCTCTCGCGCGTTGAAATATTACTTAAAAATTGCTTGATGCCACGCGGACTCTGTGGGAGAGATTTCCATATGGGTGAGTACGCCGATCATTCGCCTCGTGAAAACAGTTCAGATGCTCCTAGCAAGTGGCTATACCTACACGTCTTACGCCCCTGTAGCCAGGGGGTATAAGATGGAAATACAGTGCGGTCTGCAGACACAACACACCACCAAAATTGGATGAAGATACAACGCACACAACACCTGAACACTTCTTACAGAAGTAAATTTAGCACAAATAATCTTATCTGTTAAAGAATAAAAGACCAAATTGACGTCACTACCTATTTTATTTCACTTCTTATGTGCCCAACATCTTTCGGACATTAATATATCCATCATCAGGAGCTTGCGACTTTGCTGTTGAATTACCACATCGGTCGTTATGTTCTCGGTTCGTTGTGTGTTGGAGATTAGGTGCGGCTGGGTTTGAGTAGTGTCCGTGTTGCAGGCCAGCCTGCAACACGGACACTACTCAAACCCAGCCGCACCTAATCTCCAACACACAACGAACCGAGAACATAACGACCGATGTGGTAATTCAACAGCAAAGTCGCAAGCTACTGAT
>Ga0136643_10005969_pt1 | contig 17347 bp, 12 predicted proteins | sample TergutLab28metaG_FD_96883 | JGI IMG/M metagenome (GOLD analysis project Ga0136643, IMG submission 96883) | Labiotermes labralis P1 segment gut microbial communities from Petit-Saut dam, French Guiana - Lab288 P1 (version 3) (version 3) | ecosystem: Host-associated > Arthropoda: Insects >... | reverse complement strand
TATGGGGGAGGAGAGGGGGGCGTATAGGGTCTTGGTGGGGAAACCGGAGGGAAAGAGACCACTGGGGAGACTTAGGCGTAGATGGGTGGATAATATTAGGATGGATCTCCAGGATGTGGGATGTGGGTATGTGGACTGGATTCGGTTGGCCCAGGATAGGGACAGGTGGCGGATGCTTGTGAGTGCGGTAATGAACCTTCGGGTTCCATGAAATGCGGGGAATTTCTTGACTAGCTGTAAACCAGTTAGCTTCTCAAGAAGAACTCTGCACCATGGAGTAAGTAAGTAAGGAAAATTTCAAATTAAATTTAGTACACTCACTGGCTGGTCTCATTTGGATTCCCGAACGGCCAGTCGATCACTCGTTCAAAATGTTTCAACCGTATTGGTCAAGCTGACTCGCAAATTCATCTCGCGGTTTTAACGAAAGCATAAACGTTCCTGTTTCAAGCAACAACGCGTCTGAGTAATATCACCTGTCAAACCGAACGACGGACAAAGGGGTGTAGTCGAGGACACGTTTTAGAACTATTTCTTATCAAACAGTTAGAGAAATATATATTAAAAGCCGTAAGAAAGTCGACAGCCTAGTTCATGATGAGACACATAATTAAGGTTCAGAGCGTGGCAAAACACACTTCATGCAGTACTGTATGTACGTATGTCATTAACAGTAAACTACTATTCAGAGTTTCAAGGAATATCAGGCATACGTTCATAGGTCCATTGTCAAAATTTCAGTCACAGTTACACTACACCAACAGGACCTACCAACAGAGACAAACAGCTCTGTTGAACGAACCCGACTAAACAGATATTCTCTATCCTTTCGCGTTCTTTACCTGCAGATGGATTATAGAAATGCCTTATAAAGAATGATAGCATCTCTACACCAGACAATGGACATGTCCAGAGAATACATTTACATCATGAATGACATTATTTTGTAATCGTTCACTTTCACTTGATCTTATTAACTTTCAAGTCTATGGTGTAATGGAATATTACAACGCCGTGGGCAGTTCAACACACTCTTCATGACACACTAAACACAATTCGGCAGTTTATAATTAGATACCATAAAATCTACGTACTTATTACCAAATTCTGCAGAAATCATTAATGCGAGAGACTGTGAGTACGTGCACGTAAATGCGTGATTGCGATCTTTAATTACCGCACAAATTAGAAAATACACTGAACATTAGTGTGTGCAGTACACCCACGACATAACCCTGTGCACCAGTGTCTACGAGGAGAGATCAGTCAGCCTAATGGACTTGCTGTCCTTCGCCGCATTTCAAGATATGTAATCAAATTATCTTTCTGAGGCTAACATGTTGGATGTACGAATCTCGACAACGTAGTGTAAGCCACAACTTCACGAAAATAACGTGACACTTGTTAAAGTGGTGCGAATTACAAACTTCCTGCCTTACGTAATAACGGGGGCCACTAATGTTGGATACACTGAAACGTACAGGACACGTCAACTTTAACACAGGCAAATGCATCCGAAGTGAATCAGAACAGAGGACAATGTGACTAAAATACAGGCAAAACGACTGAGGTTCGATTCCCGGCAGGGGCAGTGTTCTTCTGTTCCCCACAGCAACCCAACCGGTTCTGGGGGCGACTAATTCCTCTTATCTAGTAGGATACAGCTACTTCCTAAATAAAACAGCCCGTATAAAAGAGATCATTCAGTCCTTCAGAAACACCTGATAAATGAGAAAGTATTTCCACTTCATACACGGATCGGTACTAATTCGGACCAGGAGACGGCGGTGGGACAGTGGTTAAGGTGCTGTGCTACAAATCGGAAGGTCGCTGGTTCGATTCCAGACGATGTCATTGGAATTTTTCATTGACATAATCCTTCCGATCGCACTATGGCCCTGGGGTCGATTCAGTCTCTAACAGAAATGAGTACCAGGAATATTTCCTAGGGATAAAAAGCGGCCGGTGCGTAAGGCTGACAACCTTACCATCATCCTGGGCCATTGTCACGTAATCTGGGAACCTTAACTTCCTGGAACCCTCTGGGCACCTCGGGTCTGTAATGGGACTGATTTACCTTTTTCACTAATTCGGACCACGAATCAAAATACACTATGCCACCAACTATTATACATTCCAAAAAATGGCGAGTGATTATGAAATAAACAGCGCTGCAACAGAATGTGACGGTTTTATGAAAGAGTAAAGTGAGTTATTCTTCCAGAGTGGTTCAAGTCTCTTAACTGGTACCGCGAAAAAGAAAAACTGCCGTTCTAGGACGCTCTCCTTACGTGAAGACGTGGTTAGGAAATTATCAGTTGGCATAGGATATTCACGTCCGACAAACTGCAGTTGGAAAGGAAGATGTGTTGACAGAAACGAAGCAAAGTCTCACTTAAGTGGTCTGTGTGTCTTAGTACGCTTACGTCAGTTTCTGTCATTGTCAAGAGGGAGGGAAGGACCACGTGCAGGTCTGGCATAAGAAAACGGCAATTATAACTATGCGAGAAGCGACTATAAGCTTCGTCAAGTCTGCCCGTTCGTCCGCCCGGATGAAGCAACTCGGCCTCCACTGCACAGATTTTCACAAAAATTTATAGTTGAGAATTTTTCGAAAATCTGTCCAGAAAACTCAAGTTCCATTAAAATCTGGAAAAATAACAGGTCCTTTAAATGAAAAATTATGTACACTTTTTATCATATTTTCCTCAATTCTTCTCAGAATAAGAAATGTTTCAGACAAAGGTTGCAGAGAAATCAAGACACACATTTTATGTTCAATAATGTTTTTCCCCCGAAAATCGTGCCGCTTGTGAAATAATGTGGAAAAATATGGCAGATCCAGAAACATCGCAGACAATGTGATAAGACGCAAAAGAGAGGCAATTTTCATGCCAAGGTAACTAAGGCAAAAAGATACGCACTCATAATGCTTACTATTTATTGTTTTTCCATTGCAAAAATGGGTATGCAAACGCGCCACAATGTTATGTTATATGTGCATTGCTTATCCTGTAATACATTTCTATGTTCTGTTCTTTACGACCCTGACCAGACTTAATCCAGTCGGCACGATCTGAGGTTCTCACATCAGCGCTGTTGAATCTTCAAGTATTCTGGCATGTTCAGCTACGTCGTTGGGTATATAATTCCCAACGTTCCGAGGGCACAACGATTCTTCAAAATGTGAACCATTTACCCAACAACAAAGCAAAGAATCCCAGAACACCAATTTTCACCATTTAGAAGACACACGAACACGCAAATAACTACATAGTAGTTACAATTTTGGCAGCACACCTCTTGTGTGAATGACTCTAAATGTTAGTGAGGCGAAGCATCTCGCAAGACTGTAAATCATGTGCGTCAAACCACCACTCAATCACGGTTTGCAGTGACACTTGCTTTTGGTTCCGTTAGATGCGCTGCGCTAATACCATGACCGCCTTATCGGTATGCAACACGAATAGCTAAGTCATGAGGCATTGACGTTAGGACTGTGAACTGCCACAAAAGCAAGGTCGCTGTCTAGATTGATTCAGGATTATGTTCCAAGGAGGCGTGAAATAAATATACCAATGTACTAGCGCAACAACTGTTTCAAATAACCACGATCCAATACACCGAAATACGTGCACGCAGAAATATCAGCAACGTTAACACACGGAGCAGTACAACAAAATAGTTACAACTTCTTAACCGCCCTCTAGATACGGAGGGTTCTCAGAATCATATTTAGCCCTTTAAAGCTAAGTACTTACAGGAATGCCGAAAAGTCCTTAGCCCGACCAGGAAGGAAACAAACTAATGTTTCTGTCAGAATGGCGTGAATTTCCTTCGGCTCGTTGCCTCTCAGGAGGGGTGGGGGGTGGGGGGGCTTGAAGACAGCTCGCGTTTCGAAGTTGTTGAAATCTCGCGTGTCCCTGACATGCTTCCGAGCTTGTTTCCTTCCTGGTCGGGCTAAGGGCTTATCAGCACCCCGGTACTATATGCACCACCAGGTTTAACATTAAAAAATTCCCCGTTCTGCCAACAAAGCGCATTTATATATGTTCTGCAAGGACCTCAGAGCAAACTGTGACTGTTCGCTCATACTGAGTTGTAAAGTAAAGTAAAGTTTAACCTGAAGGCCCAGAGAGGGAGTAGAGGTATAGCTCCACTCTTTCTTTAACCTCAGCGCTAGAAGGGGTGGGTGGTCAACGCCAAGCCCCGGCTGCTTTACCCCCGGGAAAGACCCGGTACCCATCGTATAGGAGGCCGGGTAGGCCCCAGGGCCGGTATGGACAGGCGCGGTAAATCTCGCCCACACCCGGATTCGATCACCGGACCGCCCAGCCCGTAGCGAGTCGCTATACCGACTACGCTATCCCGGCCCACCATTCTGAGTGGACACATGGTTTTTATAACAGATATGGAGCGTGTTTACTGCGCGGCAAGAAATGAATATTTAAATATAATACAATTCGATCTACATCTTAAAACGGATTACTATCAACTGCGAACAGCCAACAAGAGAAGACCCTCCAGTTTGGGGGATGGGGGAGGGATTGATAACTGCTTACCGCAAAGCAAAGGTAAGACATCTTACACAGGGAGTCTAAACTGGACAAATTCTTTGCAACGACCTACGTAACATAAAATGTACATGAATGCTGGAACACCGAATTTCTGGAGTCTCCATAGACAAGAACTTTCAAACAGTCGTCACGGAATTGGTAAAGTGTTAGAACAATCAAGTGGGAAAAAAGATACGACAGGACAATGGTGGCAGTAAGCAGCACAGATTATACATTATTCAATGGAAAATTGAATGAGAATATCAATCAGGGACAGGATTTTTTGTACAAAAGGGGATCATCAACAGCTGGGGGAGAAGGTCTTTATATATATAGCGATTCCAGTTCACACAGCGAAAGCATTTCAAACAGCCTCTAACACGAAGAGGCCACAGTATATGGTTCTGATGGGCATTACACAAATCAGTATAAAAGTGACAAAACTTAAAGTTCCTACGAGGAGGGGCAGCACGCGTTCTATCAATTCCTTAAGTACCGCATGAACATTTTTTCTGGATTTCCACTCAAAACGTACATGAAAGCATTCGACGTACTGACACCCAACAAATGTCCTTAGGTTTTCGTGGTCTGAATCTAATGTGTGATTCTGTTTTTCAGTATTCAGTCCCGTAGTTCGTTTAAATGTAAAATTCCACGCACCATCCCCAGGTTACAACGCCACGGTCCACACACTAACCTTGCTACCATTGAGACACCTATAGCCTATAACGGGCAATATCCTTCTGAATCATTCACCCTAGAGACTCTGACGGAAATGTGTGTCGAAACGAAACAATTTCAACAAATGAAGCGGCCATACCCCAAATACAAATTTACACATAAAGCTTCGGCGCCTGAAACAAATTAATGGTGCAATCTGCAAAACCCCAGATTTAAATCGCACGGTTTAATTACTTATGCAAGCTCTTAAAAAAACAAAAACAAAAGGCAGCCTCCAAAGAGGCTGCATGAGAATGGACATAACTGACTGACGCCACGAGCTGTGACGTTAAGGAACTGAACCCAGCACCCCGTGACGCAGGGTACACGTTATCCGGCATCAAAGCGTTAACAGAAATAATGGTGTTACAGAACAAAACTTCATCAGATTTAAAAGTTACTGTCAAGAGTACCACAGTGTTACTACAACGAAACATTCATAAATACACTTTACCTTCTCATGAGGGGAACATACACAAACTGATCACATCTCGACATACAGGAGAAGGCATTCGGGTAAACCACACATTTGATATTTCGGAGAATCTGTCGCACTGATCAATATATGGTGGTAGCAAACGTTAGGGACAGAATAACAGTAAGTAAACGAAAAACACATGAGTTTGATATGGGAAAATTCGATTATGAAGAATCTAAACGATGCGGATATAAATGTTGGGCTAAAATAACAGATTTGCAGCGTGAGGACTTATATGACAATGGGATCGCTAGCGGCGCTTATGACAGCATTCAACACAACATGGGATTAAAGCCAACGGTAGTCTGGTTACTTTGGACTGAAGCAGCTTAAACCACACCTTGAGGAAAATCTGTCACAACGTTTTGATCGAAGGCAACAAGCAGAACATTCCAGCCATATTCCAAATGCTGCAAGACCAACCACAACCAAACCAGTCTCCATAACCACCGATGCCACAACTGTACTCCAGAGTAACACACCTACAATTAAATAAAAAATAATAATAATAATTCTAAGCCGTACAATACTGTAAATACCCCGTGGTATACCACTTGATGAAACACGGGTTGAATTCCTAGCAAGAAATAAAGAAACAAAAAAAAAGCAGAACAGCAATTTTCACAGGAAACGAGCCAAAATAATGTACGGATATTAAAAAAAGGAAATAAAAAACAGTATCCGAAATGACTGAAACTGATGAACATTAAACAAACCGTAAGAAAAGGAATACCTATCAGAGCATAAATAATTTAAGAAGCGTTACAAACCTGAATATAACTGTGTAAAAGATGATAAGAGTGGCTTGCTAGCAGTAGGTCTGCACAAAATATAAATTATCGCCCGATGCAGCAGGAACTAACCCGTCTGCCCATCCGTCTGTGTCGTCAGCGGATGAATAAACCGTAAATTGAGAACCTTTAGAAGTTGTCGAACGATTCTGATTTGCAGCTACACTGATTTGTAAGAATAAAACCTGGCCTACATGATACGAAAATTGAGTCCTCCATGTGTCCTATTAAGGTTTTCAAAGATTCAGGTCCAATCTTCCAAGATAATTCTGGAAATTCTGGTGACCTGCAACAAAGCCTACTTTACAGTAGACTTCTTGAGTACCCCACGGACTGCTGCATAGATACGATTTAAACTGGATATGGGAGACTTCCACTAAAATGTAACGGCATTTATGACTGTCATCTACATCGAGTCATAATAAGCCTACTTTACACACGGCCATGCACGGTCTGTTCCGTGTACCGGTATTGCAGAAACCACTTCACACACCGCTTACTGATGTCCTACAAGTTATTGGAAATTCCCGGTTCTACGTACGCTAATCATGAATCCCTAATTTATAAAAGAGTACAAACTAATTTTTTCAAGGGCATTACAAACAGATTCTGGTACACACATGAATGAGTGTAGTTATACCTCCACTCCCACTACGACTCCATGGAGTGCACAGGCACTGCACTTTACTACACGGATACCGGTCAAAGTCGGTGAGGCTTTGATCAAGAGGCGCCAATTCCAGTCATCAATCACACTGATCCATGAAACGGCCTAGGCCGTAAAAGAACCTTCCACATAATCCACGTACAGTGTGACACATTTCGTTGACATGCTATATAAGGAACTTACATAATGTTGTTGGAAACTCACATCTTCAGACATACTGGTACAATATAAAACCTAGGTCACGTTCGGCTATATAAACTAAGTTTTATTTTGCCGCTACGGAAGAATGGACAGCGCAGTCGGTACAGTCACTTAGGCTGTGGGCTGAACAACCGCAGAACCGTGGAGTGATTTCTGAGATGGAACCACGCTGAACTGATCCATGGGAAGAAATGCATTTATATCAAACCCAGAATAGAGAAATCTGATCAATACATACCGCAAAAACGTGAAAAAAAAAATCCTACACCAAACGGATGGACAGTTGAGATCAATATGTATCTCGGGCAGTGAGATTGTTAGGACAAGAAGTAGACGGTAATGAGGAAAGTAACCCATTGCGGATGTTGATAACAATGGTCTTGGATCTCCGGGTTCTGCTAAGACAGTTCCATTATCCTGACAGCTGCAAAAATACATTATCTTACTAATCGGCTTGCAATCACTCTACAGGGCGTCTGTTTTATCACTGCTCTGAGCACTGCAGTGATATCCCCTTCTATGCAACAAAGCTGCTGTCCACGGAGATACTACATAAGACAGACCTGTATATAACACACCGTCAAAAAATATCTGAACGTCACTTTATCCATCTCACACGGTCGCACATCCGTAGCGGCATATAAACGGTAAAGTGTTCGCCGTTTTTAATTCCAATTAAAAATGCTGTTTCATAAGCACAGGTTCATTATTACATACTATGTAGTGAGACGTATTAAAAGGAATATGCTTTAGACTGGCCTACGCCGCTTAACATCCCAGAAGAGCGAAGGCTATACAGCGGAAGAAGGTGAAATATCGACAACAAATTATATTAAACACTTCTCAGCGATATCGATGAGGTGGGACAGCTCATCCACAAAAGTGAATGGCTACGGGATGGAACACAAAGGTTACATTTTCAGCAAGGACGAGTCTTGTGTCTCCACTAGGCCCACTGCAATGGATAGTATGGACTCTTTCCTCGCGTGTAGATTGAAAGATGTATGAAGCCGACCACTCATCTCCAGTTGACAAACCTATTATTCTACCACTCATTAGAAAAAATACAACAAATAAAGCAGTAAATGTTAAACATTAGAGGTAATGAAGTAAAGAATGCCTGGCTCTATACTTAAATTACGCGGATCCCAATACATATAAACCGTTTTTACACTGAGACTAACTTGAATTATATATGTTTAGTTCGTACGGCGCAGTAAACACATTCCGTCTCGCTTAGTAATAAAACCTATTAGTGAATGTTATAGGGAAATAATTGCTGTTTATTCTAAGAACCACACAGAACTGTGTTAGTCTATGTGCTGTTGGTGTTTAAATGTGTACCGTACTATTGCCACTGGGTGTCAATCCAATTGCAGTTAACAAATATATCGTGTCATATCATATCAAAACACATAAACGCACTGTGTGGGCAGAATGTAGAAATTCTTAACGCCAAATATAGTAAGTAGTACATGGATGTGAAGGGATAATGACGAGGTATCTCATTAGAAGAATTCCACATTTCCTATTGTCAACATAGCCTGACAACCATGTTTAACAAAACGCGATCTGATGTTAGAGGTGTAATTAAGACTCTCCCCAAAACTCAAGAAGTTTCAAGATCATGAGCCGTACGCTGTGTTCGAACATCTTGCATCTCCAAACACTATTCCGTACGCGTCAGCCGTCAAGGAGCGAAAGGACGAGAGGTAGGAGAGTCAACGTCCGCTTGCGTCCGGTCAAGGTCGGCCACTCGGGGAACATCTACAAGAAGCCAGGAAGCCAGTAAGAACATCGGTACGACGAGGGACAGATTCCCTCCTGCTAATGAGATTGCTTCAAGCACCGCAATGACTATCACCAGCACTTTAAAATTTACCAACACTGGTAACAGCAAAGACCGCATCGCAATCTTCGCCATCACAAAACCACACGGCGTGAAACAAACTGATTTTATCTCTGGGTTCCAAATCACTTAACATCAACGCTGCACAAAATCAAACTCCGGAAGAGTCACGGCATAATTTCGTCACATGTCCCAAGTCTTGAGGCTATGGGCCTTTCAATACGCGTTACAAAATATTCTGTCCATTCATCACGTCCTTGTAACAGCGTTTTCTCCGAAATTGATATTTTTTATTTTGGAGGAAATGGGACAGTACAAAATAATAGCAGACTGTAATTCTTCAACCATTGTTTTCAACTTCTTCAGTGCCGTACACAACCTGTCACTGAAGAAAACTAAATTAGGAACTAGAGTGTATTTCTGCGTGTGTCGTATGACATGGTACGGTCCCATTACACTAATTTCAGCCGATATTGATCTTCTCTTGCCACACCTCCACACAACCCATGCTTCGCTGCCATATTCTATCATTTTTGCGAAGAAATTTCTTCTTCCCCTTACTCGTTTTCTCGGATTCATCCTTCCCTTAGATTTGCAGTCTGTTCTCACAGGCCCCATTTTACAAATGTCAGTCTTCCATAATGGACTCACAGAATTTTCATTACTGTAACCTTTTTCCTGGTCCTATTCTTTGTGGGGACATATTTCTCACAGAGTTCTCTTCAGCATTCGTTAAACATGACCGCACCATCCACCATCAGTGATAAAGCCCAAGCGACATCCGATTTCACCCATAAAGTTTGTTTTTCTCAAAATTTTCCTTGACATCTGGAGACATATGACGCGGAAATAACATTTTAATTATGAAATAGTACACGCTGTAAGAGAATTATCTACATTCGGATCCAGTGGCTAAACTGAATATGTCAGAAACGTTGAGAATCGCGAGTTGTTATAAATGAAGTGCCCTAGAACTGCAGTAATCAGTTTCGTGAAATTACCTACAAAATGGGACGATATGCTTTCGAAACACGAGATGTTTACAGCTGTGACGCTTCCCAACACCAGTCTTCCACCAACTAAATAGCGAGATTTCATACACTGATCTTGGCAAGGGATACAAAAAATCAGAACCGTATAAAACGGCATGGAAAATCGCCCAACAATCCCTGCATAATACTAAGCTTCAAAGTTACCTATGAATTTCATGTCCATTCTAAATTCTTCGAAAGAAGTAGAAATTACAATACAAATATTACGATAAATACGATTAACAATATGGAGCACAGGCCTTGTCAAGCTGGCCGTCACAATTACGAAACTCCAGGCATTTTACGAATTCAGAATGTATATCGCTGTGTTCACAGAAGTATTGGCATATTTATCAGCAATGCATCAACCACGTATCTTATATCAACATTACCTTAACCTCATATCTTATGTCAGTATTACCAAGGCCTTAAATCTTACATCAACAGTACTTGAACCTCACGGTATATCAGTAATGCTTTAACCAAGCACATTCCATATATCGGTATTACTTTCTTATAGGTAAAGGTAAAGCAGCCCCGTTACAGGCCTGGACAGGCCCAGAGGGTTGTTAGGAAGTTAAGGTTCCCAGATTTCGTGACAACGGCACAGGATGGTGGTAGGTTGTCAGCCTTACGCACCGGCCGCCTTTACCCCCAGGAAATTTTCCTGGTACTCATTTCTGTCAGAGGCTGAGTCGACCCCAGGGCCATAGTGCGATCGGAAGTATTTTATGTAAATGGAAAAAATCCATTGACACGAACTGGGGTCGAACCAGCGACCTTATCGACCTTCCGATTTGTAGCACAGTACCTTAACCACTGTGCTACCGCGTTCCCCTTGCTTTTTTATATATATATATAAAGCATTAACTTACTCTCTCATCTTAAACCAGCACTGCCTTACCGTCACATTTATATCTATCAACATTACCTTACCCTCATACCATCAGCTTAAATTCCCATCTGCGGCTTGGCGTACCCGACCAAAATTCTGCACCCAAGCCCCTTTGCATGCCACATGTCCCGTGTGCCTCTCTTCCTTGGTTTGACAACCTAACACTTTGTCGCTAAGATAAGTTAAGAAATTCCTCATTATGTAATTTACTTCATCCCCTGTACTTCTTGAAACTCGAATATTACCGTCGGTACTTCTTTGTCAGTCTCGATCTATGCGAATCCTGTTTCTAATTCCCCATATATACTACTAAGGCAATCGGTCGACTTGAAGGCCGTAAGGGAGTTACTTCGCTTTGAGGATGAAGACAGTAAGGGTCTCGGAAAATATACGCCTCTACGCTACCAATACCCCGAAGTAAAATCCACATTACCACTAAATTTCAGAGTAAACCTGAAAGCTGAAGGCGCGAGGTCCCCAGTGTTATACACGTTGTACGCTGTCCGAAAACAGAACAAATAACAACTCCATGGAACAGGGACCTTCCTAAGAAGCTACGAGACCCTCAGCTAGTCAAGAAATCCCCCGGATTTTACGGAATCAGAATGATCATTACCGCACTTACAAACGCCCACCACCTGTTCCTATATGGAGCCAAATCAACCAGGTCCAGGCCTCCCCATCCCACTTCTTGAAGATCCATTTCAAAATTATCCTCTCATCTTTACCTAGGTCTCCCAAGTGGTCTCCTTCCCTCAGATCTTCCCACCAAAAACCTGTTTGCACCTCTTCCGTTTCCCATACGTGGTGAGGAGTACACATCATAAAGAAGCATTTACTTTATCGCAATTACTGATATGTAGATATGATGCACATGTGTCTATAACAAGATTCTACCAACGTCTAACAATAATAACATTTTGCCTTACGCGTGTATGGCGCATCTTTACTATAATCAAAAAAGGAATCATAACTACAAATGAAAATAATCAAAACGTACGGCTGATTGCTCCCGCGCCCACAACTGACACTGATTTTTACTTCGCCTATAATATTAAAGAGGCAGGTTGAAAATAACAGATGGCCCTGCCACCTCTAACCCGATACAACCGATACTGACTACATAAGACCTCGCTAAACATGCAATTATCCTTTCTAGTGCCATCTCATTGGTGTAGCAGTCTTATGAATTAAGGGACAAACGAGGCCAAGAACAGTGCGAGTTCCCCGCAACACGTGGGATTCGAAAAAGAGGTTTCATACAAAAATGCAGTCGCGACAAACTCGGAGAGAAATCAAGACAGAAAAAGGTACAATCAAATACCTTTATTACCTTGCTGCTTTTAATTTCTCTTCAGAACGTGCTCTTCACAGAGTACAAAGAATCGCTGCTTTTGGAAATCAACGCAACACATTGGTTACTACACAGCACGTATGAACACACTTGGGGCAGTGATGCACTATATAGAAAATTTAAGAAATTTTATTAGAACTAGTAAGAACGTTGGTCTAGAAGTAAACACAGAAAAAAAAAACAAGAAGCACAGAAAAGTTTTAAACAAGACAGGCAATGTACGTATAACGTAACGTTGAGGTGCGTTCGTGCAATCTTTGTTACGATGGAAAAGCAGTATGTACTGCGTATTCTGAGTGTGTGCTTGTAGCCTTGGATATCCAGCATGCAATGGGCATGCGCCATATTGTCATCTGTTGCCTGTCCGGCTCTACAATATTTTTCCACATTATCTCATAAACGGCACGATTTTCGAAAAAAAAAATGCTACTGAACACCAAATGTGTGCTTAGATTTACTCTACAACCTTTGTCTGAAACATGTATCATTCTAAGACGAACTGAGAGTGATATCATTAAACATGTATATTGGTCTTCATGTAAAGTGCCCGTAATTCTTGTCAGAATTTAATGACACTTCACAGATTTTCGAAAAAATATGCAACTATAAAATTCAATAAAAATCCGTCCAGTTGGGGCCGGTTTGTTCCATGCGGCCAGACGGACACACACACACACACACATGACGAAGTTAATAGCCGTTTTCGCAATTTTTCGAACGCGCCTGAAAACATACCGAACATTCTAAGGTTGAAAACTTTAATCTGACTTCGGACTTGGATGAATACATGGCTCATTGGTAGCACATGGTTCACAACAGACCTCCGCGTAGTCACCATTGGCATTTAAGCATCTGTTCTACCGTTGCACCATGGCTTGTATCCCGGTGTAGAGGAAATCGGTGTCGAGCGTCTACAGCGCGAGGTCGCGTTATGTCGGAAGAGCGGTCCGTAACCTCCAAGCTGCAGTGCCGTAACCAGTCACCAGTTCGACTGGCAGTATGGGGCCCAGTGATTTCCACTTATTTGGAGCTCACAAGAAGCATCTGTCTGGCAAGCAACTGCTGCAGGCGCCGGTTCTTCTTTCTATTTATTTATCGTTGTTCAATTCAGGCCGTGTGTCGATCACTTACAGAACCAGCAAGAGGCGATGAAATTGGCAGAGTTCATTTAGTATGTTTGCTGCGAAGTAAGTAAAAAATCATGTGGTGCCATCGCAGGCGCCGTGAGACCTCCACGTGGTTAGGAAATGGAAAGGGGAGGGAAAAAACACCCCAAACGTGCAGGGAAAACTAGAGAAGCAGAAGGAAGAAAAGAGAATAGCACATAGGCATAAAAAATCATCCCGTTGTGCCAGTTAATCAGCAGCTATATCCACACAAACGCAACACTTGAACACCGTATGTTTATTTATTTATTTACTGCATGTTTCGGTCGGTTAATTCGAGCATCGTCAGGTAAAACACACAAATTCATAACTTGAAAAGTATGCTCTAAGCGAGGCTGCAGGCAAAAGAGAAAGGCGTAAACGAATATAGCCAGTAAAGAAGCTGGATGAGGCAAGGCATAGTGTTTTATAGGACCGCCAGTTACGGTCGTGGAGATCCAAGTTCGACGTTGACCGGTCGCTTCAGGAGCAGTGTCAGAAAAGGGTCCGTGATGACGTCAAGAGACGAAAGCAAATAAATGACATGCACACAGTGATTAGGGTAAAGACGTGGGTCGTTTAAGAGGGTGGATTGTAGGTACATTTGGAACCCTCTACGTTCAGGGTCAAGCCTACTCGCCGTACGGAAAATGTGGTATACAAAGATTTATAGTAAGAGTTCGAAGACGAACTTGTTACTTTCAAAATTAAAGGTAACGAAAAGTAAATGCAGAAACATACTCGATGATGAAAGCCTGGAAGCCTGTCTCCGGGTTGCTAATTCACTCTTACACACAGATACTGCAGATTTGGAGAGAGACACTGGCCCACTTTTTATTGACGTACTTCATCCTGCAATACTAGAATGTTAGCTAAAAAGTATCAATATTTCAATTGGCTTCATGCTAACAACTGTTGTCGTTAAAGTTAACCTAAAATTTTGTTGGAATAAAGGACTTTCATTGTTATATCCTGGTTATATTTCATTTGCGTGGGATAAGGGGAAGTTTTCTTCTGCCGATTCTATTTAAATACATCCAGGACCAGAGGAAAAATTTTTATTAAACGAAGCACCTTGTGAACAACGTGACAAAATCTGTAATAACTTTTCAATGTTCCAAAATAAAAACTGTTTCATAAAAAAAAGGTACAGAAGTTATAATCGGCTCCATGCTAACAATTATTATCGTTTAAAACTTCATGCAAAATTATGCTAGAAAAAGAGAACTTTTACTGTTATTATATGGTTCATGGTTCGCGAAAAACTTAGAGGTTTTCAAACTGTTCTTCGTTCAAAAAAAATATTTAGGTAGCTTTTATTAGTGACACACACAAAATGAGTTTATTTTTGGCCGATTCTAGGTAAAATACACCCAGAACCAAGTGAACAATTGCTTATGAACGTAGGATCGTCAGCAGAGCGTAAAATAAGATGTTACACTGGTATTACGACCTTGAACGTTTTACTATCTGCACATATAAAGTAAATGTGAAGTCACAGACACAGCGGAAATCTTCTGTACACAGTGAAAGTCTGAAGGGAATAACGACCATTTGTCGATCACTGCAGTGACATATCACACCATGTTTTTAGCCATATATGTCAAAGCACCTCAACACACTGGAGCTGAAGACACGGTTGGTAAATTAACAGATCATAACAGCGAGTCTGATAAGAGAGCAGAGCAACAGTGCCTCCCGATACAAGCCACCAAACTCGACTAAAGCATCCCGCGTTGGGCAACCTCTTGTTCATGTTCAGTGAAAACTGAGAGATCTCAGTTTTATTCTTAAACCGAGTATGTCACACTTAAGGCCACATACCGTATGTAATTACAGTAGCGGTAAGACATATAAAGTTTCGTATACCTACATTCACCATCATGTTGAGAAGCTGGTAGTCGCTTAGCACGTCAAGACGTATCAAACGTTTTAAGCTAACCCGAAGGTTCGTTACCGTGTCCAGAAAGGCCCTGAGCTAGATTAATCCAGTCCAAAACTGATGGCCAAATTTCTTTGAAGTCCAGTTTAATATCATATTTCGACCTAAGCCTAGGTAACCCAGTAGGCCCCTTCCGTTGTTTCCGTACTAAGACGTTATACGGACTTCGCACCTCTGGTATGTGTGCGTCACGCATCAGACGCAGACGCCACGTTTGAAAATCTTCTTTCAATTTCATAGTTCTATTCGTAACACCGTCATGATATAATGACAAATAACTCGGATATATGATAAAGTTCAAATGTTTCGGAACGAGAGTAAAGGTATTATACTAGCCTACGTGGCAAGTGCAGATTAAATTCCGAGAACGGGAATATTTAGAATCACTAATTTCAGACTTCTTTCCAGTAACCTCAATATTGGGTCTACAGCATAGCTTTATCTGTTGTTTTGTGCGGAGGTAAAATTTCATCCCTCAAATTAAGGAAATACTAAGATGCAGGGTGTTTTAAGAACAGTATATGCCGAAGAATGGGGACCGCGGTAGCACAGTGGTCAAGGTGCTGTGCTACAAATCGCAAGGTCGCTGGTTCGATTCCAGATGGTGTCACTGGAACTTTTCATTGACATAATCCTGCCGATAGCACTATGGTCTTGGGGTCGACTCAGCCTCTAACAGAAATGAGTACCAGGTGCATTTCCTGTGGGTAAAGGCGGCCGGTGCGTAAGGCTGACAACCTTACCACCATCATGTGCCGTTGTCATATAATCTGGGAACCTTAACTTCCTGGAACCCTCTGGGCCACTCCAGGCCTGTAACGGGACTGCTTTACCTTTAGCTTTACCTTTACCTGAATCTAATGTAGGTGAAATCAAAGACGCACGGCGAGAAATGAACAATGATAAGCTTCACATTCAGAGTCACTAACATCGTCGTTAAACACACCAGACGTGAACAGTTCCTCTTATCAGGGTCAGCAAGTCAAGTATACTAGATAGGCACAGCACATCACAATAATGGACCACATCAGACAACATTCAACATGTGTTGGAAAATCTGAAATAGAAATGTATTTCAAACAGGCTGTGTGTTTGTGTGCGTACGTGCGTGCGCGTGTTAGGATAATGTGTTAGGGTAAATAATTGTGGACTGTGATAGTCTCAGGATGAGCGTAGGGTCAAGTGGGGGGCTGCGAGTTCTTGCGAAGGATACAGCTAATCAAGCTGCCAAAAATTTCTCCGTCCTTCACAGAAACTGACATTGTCGTTCAATGAAATTTTCTCGGGCAGACAGCCGCGTCAAGATGTGACGGTTTTCCGACGTTTCGGGATCGAACTCCGTCCCCACCTTCAGGGTGTGTTGGTATTTTGGTTATCACCAAACCTGATGACTCACTGATGACTTACGCTGTCTGGGCCGGGGAAATTTCATTGAATTCTGTCGCCAGTAAGCTTCAAGAATTTTATGACGTCATTACCTACTTTAGAACGGCCCGCCACTGACCTATGTCCTAAGAAATCCAGATACAAGAATTGCCAATAGACATTACTTACTTACTCCATGGTGCAGAGTCCTTCTTGAGAAGCTAACAGGTTTGCAGCTACTCAAGAAATTCCCCGCATTTCACGGAACCCGAAGGTTCATTACCGCACTCACAAGCGTCCGCCACCTGTCCCTATCCTGGGCCAACCCAATCCAGTCCACATACCCACATCCC
>Ga0136643_10005965_pt1 | contig 17351 bp, 11 predicted proteins | sample TergutLab28metaG_FD_96883 | JGI IMG/M metagenome (GOLD analysis project Ga0136643, IMG submission 96883) | Labiotermes labralis P1 segment gut microbial communities from Petit-Saut dam, French Guiana - Lab288 P1 (version 3) (version 3) | ecosystem: Host-associated > Arthropoda: Insects >... | reverse complement strand
TGGTAATTCAACAGAATAGTCACAAGCTCCTGATGATGGATATATTAATGTCCGAAACATGTTGAGCACATAAGAAGTGAAATAAAATAGCAAGTGACATCAAGTTGGTCTTTTATTCTTCAAAATGACAGTGATAGATGTTGTAATCTGCATTTCAGTCCCTCCTTTCATTACTGTGTGTGAAGTAAGGCCGTCATTGTAGTATCCCCGAGGAATGTAACGTACAATACAGTAATGAATCCTTTTATGTGTTACCTGTGGATGCCGTAAATAGAGACGAGAACTGACCGTGTGTTCCGTTGAGTATGCAGAGGACATCTCGCAAATGTGTGCTATATTTGTCTTACTCTTCACGCTTACATTATGTATGCGTATGTCTGTATTGCCATAGTTCACAAAAAGAAATCTACGTGATTCATAATGACTGTCAGTAAACCGTGGTAACTAGCGATTACAAGAACAGAATGACAGTGAAATGGGGGAAGCGGAAATTTAATACAGAAATATTAGCAAAACCTGATGAGATGAGAAGGCGGTACAACGGGACAAGATTTCACTGGTGTTACTGCTTGTACACTGTACAGATGTTGTGAAATTTGTTAAATTACAAAATACGTTCGTACGGTGCACAATAAAAGTAATAAACTACAAAGAGTGGGGTGAGGATTTGAAAATAATGAATCGTGTTTGGGTAAGATATACAGTGGTGCTGATAAGTCCTTAGCCCGACCATGAAGGAAACAAGCTGATGTTTCTGTCAGAATGGCGTGAATTTCCTCCGGCGCCTTTGTGCCTTGCAAGGGGGGGGGGGACTTGATGACAGCTCGCGTCTCGATGTTGTTGAAATCGCGCTCGTCCCTGACATGCTTCGGAGCTTGTTTCTTTACTGGTAGGGCTAAGGACTTATCAGCACCCCTGTAATAATATAATACAATATAATATGATATGATGTATATGATATGATATATGATATGATATAATTGTATATATAATTAGACACAGACCGTAGTATTCCGATTTGTGGCATGGTGTATTGTCTGCTACGTGGTTACCAGTGTGTCAAAGAAATATGCTGTCTACCCTGAAGATGGAGGCAGCGGGTCTCCCCTACATGTTAGTCACCACCTATCAGACTGCACGATTTCATAGCTCGGAAGGCAGTCTGACCTATAGCATCACCATCTTGAAAACCAGCAGACTTGTATGGCGATATTGCACAATTCCAAGAAAGGGAAGGTGACTGGCTATGTCAGGTATGCATTGCGATTGGCTCCGAAGAGCTTTTAAACTTAATTGTTTGAATCTCATCCTTTTTTTTAATAACAAAATTGAAACTGTGCATTTTGCTTATACAGTGTAGGCTGTTTGTGTGTTTGCTACAGTTGCTACTGCAAACAGCTATGAATTACCTCAAGAAGATTACTCGATTGGCCTTTGCATTTGAGACTGTGTGTTTAAAGTGAGATACAGACTGGATTTTTACATGTTCCTTAGACTAATTTCAGGCTCCGAAGCGTTAATATTATAATAAATGTATGACTAATACAAGAACAATACAAGAGTACTTTATGTGTATCTGTTTGTCTCTCTAGAGCCCAGCGATAGCTGTGTTTTCCACATCGTTTAACAGTAAAAACCCTGCATTCTGCCCACAGAACATATTTATGTGTTTCGCGTGTTGCTCCGAACAAACAGCGATTATATTACTATTAACCTCTCGGTCTCCATAATGTTACGTAGAAATCGTGCTTCTAAGGTTTAATGCACGTGACCTTCCGAGAAGACGTGATACGTTTCTGAGAACCGTATACATCATGATGCGAAGTAAACCGTGTTGTAAAACATATTTAGCTTAGTGCGAGGAACTAGCCGTAAGCTATGGTTAAGTACGACGGAACTTCAGTTCGTAATATAACGGTGCTGAAGGGTGTTTTTTTTTTTCAGGAGCACGGAAAAGTCGATAGAAACATACAGCATGAAATTAATCCCTTTGTTTGTTAGAAGGTTCACACGTGTCGGTAGCGTGTTATTGTGACTAACATTGTTATGAAATTGGGTATGGAGGACTGAAGGAATGATATTCTTAGGGTGAAGCCGCAACAAAAGGTGAGAAACCTGTATAGTTGCCACTTCATGAGACACCATTTCCCAGTGGTCTGGCATTGGCATTGGACTTGGGACCCCCCACGCCGAAAGGCCAGCGACTAACTGCCTGATTTTCGCTACGACCTTGCCTGAAACACGTATTTCAAGCAACTTGAAGGAAATAGCATTTAAAAACTGATTACGTACCTTACAGTAAATCCTAAAGAGTGGCTAATTTGGGATGCATACGGCCGTTGGTTCTGTTTGGTTGTAGCCAGACTGCGTGTTGCCAGAATTATCCTGCTTTTATACCAGTTTTAAGACCGCGTGAAATATTTCTGTGGATAAAGAAACGCCAAGAAATAAGGATAGGTTGAGAGAATCCTTACTGAGTTACACATGTACCAATTTTCGTAAATTTTCCTCTTATGATTTCCTAGGAAAATGCACCTATTTTGACGAAACAGAAGTTTATATATTTGTATATTACCGTCTCAAACACAACATATGTACATCAAAACAGTGATGAATATCAATTACATCTGGGCTACGTGTTTCGGCTGTAAAACAACCACCATCAGGCCAATGCAGAACATATACAAGGTACAATATAAGTGTGCACTCTATGGGATCCCATATCGTTTACAATAAAAGTTAAAATAATTGAGCACCCAATTGGATGCTCAGTTATTTTAACTTTTATTGTAAACGATATGGGATCCCATAGAGTGCATACTTATATTGTACCTTATGTATGTTCTGCATTGGCCTGATGGTGGCTGTTTTACAGCCCAAACATCTAGCCCAGATGTAATTGATATTTAATCTCTGTTTTGATGTACATATGTTGTATGTTAGACGATAATATACATATATCTACTACTACACAACAGGATGGCCCCTATCAAAAAAAAAAACGGAAGTTGCTAAGATCTGGCTTGCAGCAGTCAACGACTCGAACTCTGCTACGAATCCTCTTGTTATTTCTACTAATTACAATATTTTAGGTCGGTAGGCTTGTAACCAACATGTTCTTATCCGTATAAATAAATCACTCACTCCGTTTAAAAGCTAGGCTACGAAATGGACAGACAAGAATATGGGTTTTAATTCTCGCGAGGGACAAGAATTTGAGTTCATATTCGCAGTTTTCAGACGGATTGTGAGACCCCACTCTCTCTTATGTAATATGTACCGGAATTTTCTTGGCGAGGGTAAATTCAGTCGGGACATGAAGCTGAACATTCCCTTCGATCAGATGTCGAGAGTCAGAATACGTGCACCTTGTGTTGTCGGTCGGCTGTAAGCCTTCATAACTGGGTTTGCTTAAGTAAGCATGGTGTACGACGAATGACAATCGTGCACCTATGACTTTTCGCGCTGTCAGTTGTAGCGACCGGTGTTTTGTCCAGTAGTCTGTGTGCCAGCAGCCACTTAGCCTGCCAACTGACGTGAACTTGATTGTAACGCGACATGACATGTCGAAACAAGGAGTGGTAAACCATCGGTAATTCCGAGGTAAGTTACATGCGGTTTTATTAGAAATTGAATATTTTTTCTCAGTGCTAGGCGTGTGTGTAAAAATGACAGTGTTTGCACAGAGATCAGACTGCCTGTACACGGGGGCCGGGATAGCTAGTCGGTGTAGCGACTCGCTACGGGCTTGACGGTACGGAGATCGAATCCCGGTGGCGGCGAGATTTTTCACAGAGTCTTTTCCGGGGGTAAAGCGGCCGGGGCGTGGCGTTGGAGAAGGTCAGTTGGACCGGTGTGAGAAATGAAGTGTTGCAAAGTGTCAAGGACGGGAGAAATATCCTATGTGTATTGAGAAGAAGGAAGGCTGACTGGATTGGTCACTTCTGACATGGGAGCTGTGTTCTGAAACACGTTATTGAAGTAAAAATAGAGGGAAATAAAGAAATGACGGGATGCGAGGAAGAAGATACAAGCAGCTACTGAATGACCTTAAATAAAAAAGAGGATGCTGGAGAATGAAGAGGAAGCACTAGATCGCACTATGTGGAGAACTCGTTTTGGAAGAAGCTATGGACCTTTCGTAAAACAGATTGCAGAATATGAATGAATGAATGAATGAATGAATGAAGTACATGTCCATGTTACGTCATCGAAATTTGAAATAGCCTGCGATATTGAATCTCAAGTAGAACATAATGGCATTGGCCACCCCTTGTTAGAACTAATAATCTTGCTGTGCGGATCAGCACACGAAACGATTTAATCGATCTAAACAGATTTATATTAAGGGAGGGGTCGCAGATGACAGTGTGATATAACAGCTTAGCAAGATTCATAACAGTGCCATCTGCATTACTATTAGCGGTTTCAAAACCCCGCCCCGCCCATTCCCCCTAGGCAGTGTATGCACTGCTAGTGCTCGACTGCAATTTGCAAATATTGACATAGGTTATTACTGCATCCGTGGATATGTGTATCATTGGTTATACAAATATAACTTGAATTGTTATGCCCGTATAGACGGTTATTCTGAACGGACTATCAGTGTGTATTTATTGAAATACAATCAGTACGCACCTAATATTAGGTGTTCATGAATGAAAAATGGACGCGATGAACCGTGAATTTGCAGCGCCTATGAACGTGGCTGTACCCGAGAACAGAAACACCTCCCTTCGTGACATTTGGCAGTGCTGCAGGCGCCTGGGTTGCATAATCTCTTTAACTCCATCTGTCCCACGACAAACATATACAAGAGGGGCCTACTGACAGGATAATCAGAATTGTTGCAGCAATTCAAGTACTGGAGGTTTTAATGTAATTACTTTGAAGTATTGACGGAAGATATGCCTATATATAGCGTATCGTCATAATTATTGTCTCACGCTATTTCAGTTTATCACTATGTTGACAGGAGGTTGTAATGAATTGACTCTAGATTACTTGTTAACTGGGAAGATCACGGTAATGACCTAGCTGAAGTCTGAACCTGCTCTTGTGCGTAGCTAATTTGATCTGTACATTCACATATGTGATTATGGGTTCGAATCCCACCAGGGAGAATGGATGTCTGTCTGTTGTGAATGTTGTGTGTTGTCAGGTAGAGGTCTGCGACGAGATAATCACTCATACAGAGGAGTCCTATACCAATGTGGTGCGTAGTTGTGTGTGACCTAGAAAACCTCGTGAATGAGGAGACCTTGGCCCACTGGGGGGCTGTCGCGCCAAGAGCAAACAAACAAAGCATTCGAATATATGTTATTATTTTTAGACTCGGTAGAAAAGCGACTGTTAGTTTTGTGATGTCCGTTTTTCCGTCTGCATGGAACATCTCGGCTGCTACTGGACGGATTTTTCTTGAAATCTGATATTTGATGGTTTTTTTTTTCATAAATGTGTCGACAAAATTCAAGTCTCATTTAAACGTGGCAAGAATAAAGAGTGGTTTACGTGAATATCTATGTACATTTATTATGCGATAATATGTCGCCTAATTCTTCTTAGAATTGTCAATATTTCAGAAGAAAAAATTTGTGTGGGAAGTCAAAATATGTATTCCGCGTGCAGTACATTTTTTCTCCAAAAAATCGTGCCGTTTATGAGATAATGCGGAAAAATATGTTGGAGTCGGAGAGGCCACAGATGACAATATGATGGTGCGTAGAAGAGATGCGCGTTGTAAGCCGTATAGCCAAGACAATAACACAGACACACAATGATAGCATTTCACACTTGTGAGTCATAACTGAATAATTCCGTCGGTTCTTGTAAAGAGTTTTACGGTAACACTTAGAAAAAAATGAGTAACTTCATGACTTACTTACAGTGGCGTACCCAGGAATTTTGTTCGGGGGGAGGGGGTTCAACAAATTCAGTTGAGGACAGGGGACAGAGAGAACGGGGATCTGGGGGTAGTAGCCCCCTAGTCAGGGATTCTGGAGGCAGCTTTAATTTGGTACAAGAAATTTCATTTCACATAGTAAAATTTTCTTAATTTTTGGTACTTTAAAACTATTTATGATGACAAGCAATTTATTTTTCATTGCTAATGTAAAACAATTGCGAACCTAGGTAGTTTTAGAATTTTGCTACATTTTTTCCGAACATCTTGGGGTGCAGGCTTCCTAAATTCAGCAATTTTTAACAGTTTTCACAATCGGGTTGAGTTTGGCACGATTTTGGAGGACCTTCGGAATTTCGGGGAGGGGGCGGTTTGAACCCCCCAAACCCCCCTCCCCTTGGTAAGCCACTGCTTACTTACTGTGGGTTTGGCCAAACTAGGTCTAAAGAAGGGCATGAGCATACGGTCATCCGTTTCAGAGGAGCCTGTATATGCGACGTGCGGAGGAAGTGCAAATTGGTTGGTATGTAATTTTTTTCCAAAAACTGATAGCTATAATTTCAATTGTTGCCTGTGACGTAAATTTACCATAAAAGTTGGAAAGGGTATGTAGTCAAACACAGCTATGTCAATTAAGGTGTATTTAATGGCTATACTAGATAACTACATCTTCAGGTTGTCTTCAAGAGAACTTAAAGTCCTACTATATACATTGTGCGCGCACGTGGTACGGAGATCTCTGCATACGGGTCTTATTGTGTAATGTAATTTACATATGTAATTTCCTTAAGACCGAAACACGTAGTTGTCTAGTATAGCCATTAAATACACCTTAATTAACACAGTTGTGTTTGACTTCATACCCTTTCCAATTTTCACACACACAACGGGGATGACACACTTCCTAGATTACCATAAAAACTTATTTGTGCAACGGTCAATATTTGTATATAGTTGACAGTGACGTCTAACGCAACATCAACAACACGCAAAGAAAACATTTTTGTGTTTCCACTGCCAAATGGATAAGCGAACGGTCGATATTGTTACGTTATACGTACATGTCGTACATTTTTAATGTCGTATGTATGTCTTGCGTCGATAGCGTAACGGTTTGGACGGTAAATTGGAAATAGTATGCATATTTATATTTCTAATTTCTGTGAATACATAAATAAATAATAAAACATTCGTGCAGGTTCTGGAAACGTCGATTCTTATAGTGAAATATGTTGCTTGACCCTGATTATCTGTATTTGTGATTGTAGTTTGAGGTAATATGCGGCCGATATTGCGATTTCAAAATCGTTTGTGGAGCAGACATTAAAATAAAGCTTTTTTTTGTGTTTTCCTTTTCTGCTTGAGACTTCTCACATTTGTAGAATCCAAATTGAAATTCGTAATATATTTTTCCTAACCCATTCAGATATCGATGATTTTCTACATTTTTTGGCCGTTATACATACCGACACAACTCCAGGTTCTTTAAAAAGTGGCGACGTACGGAAACATCGGAATAATTACACAATATGTGTTTAATTGCTGAGTAACTGTAGACAGTTAACGCAAATAATGACGCAAGCGACTGTACGGTTCACTTGTCTGCTTGTAAGTTCGTTTGTGTGTGGTTTCTAAAGGCAAGGACGGGTTCTGTTTGCCTTATCTGTAGTGCACTTGTATTTAGACGTAGTCCCGTACTATTCACATATTGCAACTCTACACGGAGTGCCACTTCATTATCTCTGTTTTGTTCTGAAAGTCTATTGTTTGACACTGGGACGGATTCACGTTGGTTCTTTCGTTGGTAGCGTTTTGTTTAGATCACAAAATAGGCAATTGTACTTAACATTCCTAACCCTGTTTTTTTTCCTTGAGCTGTCGAACCTTTTAAGCGCAGTGGTAACGTACAAGTACCACCTGCTTTGACGTTTTAGGACTTTATTTTGCTTATGTATTGTATGTTTGAGTTTCGTATTAGCCTTTTGTGACAACAAACAACTATTATTTCCTTCAAAAGAATCGACTGGTTTGTTTTCGACATGGAGTAGGGCTGTGGTCTCTGTACAACAGGAACTGTATTGGTTGATTCATGTTTACCTTCTTCATTTCCGAACACTATTCCATTCAGCACTACAGGCCTTTGACGATAATGTATAACATAGTGATACCGTATTCTTTTCGTGGACCTCGTCCATTGTCTAGAAATTTTTAGACAAAAAACACTTTGTTTCGGGCGCCGGCTGTGCTTCCGTCTTCAGTAAGATGTACCTAACGTTTTTATCGTTGCACCGTGCATTTTGAAATCTACCTAGTTCACTCAACAACATATGCACTATTTATTAGCTTGGTTAAACGTTTAAAATTTGCATTAAATTACACACTCTGCACTGCACACAACACACATGCCACTAGTCTCGCTCTGCACTGCGCACAACACACATGCCGCTCTACGACATGGTGCCACATCACCTAATTTATATAACGACTTAATTTTACCGAGTGTTTTAACATAAATATAACTTTAGTGAGGTACAGATAAAGCTCCCTGATGATGGTCATTAAAGACCGAAACATGTACGTGCGTTATTATTGTGTATTTTAATGTAAATTTTGAACTTTTAACCAAGTTAATAAATAGTGCATTTGTTGCTGAGTGAACTAGGTGTGTACCTAACATGTTGGACCCAGTGTTTTAGTGTCTAAAGAAATCTGTAGTCAATAGACAAGGTCCAAGAAAAGCACACTGTATCAATCTGTTCCATATTTTTAAAAACCAACATAATGCGCTGGATAAAATACAGTATAATAGATCACAAAACATACTCCGTATCAGATGCCATCTGCTGCATGTTGCGGCACTTAGGTGCCATCATCAGAGAGTTTTACAGCGACAAAAGATCGTAGATCCAACAGAAATTTCAGGCACCATTCGTCCACACTTCTAAATCCCTCTATTACACATTCATTGCCGTTTTACTTCCTGGCCTGTGTACACAAACATCCGTAGCAATATATGATCCAAAACGATCTCGTCCTTTATGAAAAACATAAAATTCCGAACACTGTGTCGTGCTTACAGCCCTCGTTTACCAGAAGGGCAAGCGGGCACTGCATATGAACTTGCTGAACAAAAAACAGAATTTTTCCTTGTAGTGAATGTATCGCCTTCTTATCCGTCTTCTTCGTTAGACGAATCGTGATCAAGAACAGAGTAACAAAACACATCCGATGATAATTATCGTACGAAGGTGATACAGAAATTCTCTTAAATTTGTGACAAGTTTGTAAAAATTGGGCATACATTTCTAACAAATACACTAATACAGTTCATTGATATTTTATAGAAATGCAGGTATAAAAATCTTAGGTCCTTCTTTTATGCTATGTATTATCATTGGCTCTCAGACATACACTTCTGAAGAACAAAGGCAAACAAATTATCGAATTTGCTCAGTTGAAATCCCGAAATTTGCTCTGTAATACTACGGAAAGCTTAGATTTATTACTGTCCGCCAGATCCCACCACTGACCTTTATCCCCAGACAGATGGATCCAATCCATAATTTCATGAACCCTTTATTTAGCTTCCCTCTCAATATTATTCCCCCACATACGCCTGGTTGTTCAAATTCATAATGTTTGGGTTAAACGAGTAAGAATGCACATGCGACCTGGCTATATAGTTAATTTCATCCTCAGTAATTTTTTGTCATCTGTACTTTGTTTAGAAGTACACTTAGCTTAACTTATCTTAACATGAAATACCAATTTTATGTTACTCATACTGTGCACTTTCTTACATTCACTATATTAAGCAACAAATGCACTTAATAAAACAAAATAATATACAGATCATAAAACGCAATTCATTGTATCAGCCCAACATATCTCGGCTCCGGAATTCTATCTTCAGGGAGTCTACGAACACAAACGATTAGAAGTCCAGCCATTTATCTTCAGATATTGCTTACCGTAACTCTCAAATTCTAAATACTTTTCAACTTTATGTATTCGAGAATTTATATTATTTTATTTTTATTTAATTTTGAAATTTTAAAGATGACAGTTAGGGCGATTAATCCCTGAAATTCAGCCTTGGATTTGGGACCCTTTTTATTCATAGCCTCCCTGAAGGTGGCACTCCGGTGCCGAAATATGTAGGGCTGATGCTTATAATGAATTGTGTCGTATGATATGTATTTTATTGTATTTCATTCAGTGCATCTGTTTGTCACTATACTGAATGAAAGACCAGATTTCATTTTCATAGAAAAACAAAACGTGAAACTTAAAACGAAAGTAAAGTTCACCCTAGACTCAGCCACGAAGACCCAGAGGAGGTGTAGAAGTATAGCTGTACTCTTTCCTTAACCTCGGCACTAGATGGGGTGGTTGGTCAACGCCACGCCTCGGCCGCTTTGCCCCCGGGAAGGACCCGGTGCCCATTGTATAGGAGGCTGGGTGAGCCTCACAGCCGGTCTGGACAGGTGCGGAAAATCTCACCCCCACCGGGATTCGATCCCCGGACCATCCAGTCCGCAGTTAGTCGCTATACCGACTACAATATCCCGGCTCCCACGTGCAACTTAAGTTTTGTGTATTTTAATATTAGTCTCTTCATACAGGAGCAGAGAGAAAAGCGTTTAATTACATTAGGCACAAACCATGCAGCTAGAGATAAGTTCTTTTCATGTATATTTACAGGCAAATTAAGTTTGATATTTTCGTGTTACGGTAATAATACATGCCTATGAAACGAAAATAGGAAAATATAGAATCTAGAGATATGTTGTCATTTTAAACACTCTGATGAAAGATCGGTGGGATTAAGAGCTTAATTTCCCAACCGTAAACTTGTTTAATTCCGGTTAAAATAATCAGGGTGAACAAGCGAGCCAGTACAAAAAAGACACAGTGATATTTATGTAGCAGACGACCTTGGACTTCAAGCCACCGAGTGTACAGAATAGCAAGTCATTATTAGAACGAGGCGACACATCCCGACACCAGTGTCTGTCCACCCGCCCTTCCGCAGTTTTCACGTACAGACTAGCTACTAAACGCATCTCTTCTAAATTAGCGTTGCATCAGAAGTGTCGGCACAAATTACGTTTCGTACCCTGTAATGTCTGCCTCACGTGCCGACCAAATGCGACGTATAAAAATTTCCGAATAACAGAGAGGATTAAAATTGTGCTATGTTGCACAAAATATTCATTTTACCAAGATCTGTAATTTAATATCCGGACTGAATAAATTGACTGAGAAGCAAAGAAACTGAATGCTGCGTTTTTCGGTGTGTTTGTCAGTTTATCGTATTTATGGCCTTCTTGACGATTCTGTAGGTAAATTACATAACGTGCAATGGCCAGAAATTTAGAGCATTATGCATTTAGAGGGACGTGTAAGGGAAGTGACCTTAGTTTTGTGTACTATCTCAGAAAATTTTGACGTTTTGCTGACCGTGCATCTCAGTATATTTATCTCAGTATTTAACCAACTTGATATACAAAATTTGTTTCATAATAAGTTTTATTTCATGCCTCTACATGTTTCGAGCACATGTTATCATCAATAGGTCAAAATTGCATTACACAGCCCCTGGTATCATCACACCTATAGGTGTGATGATACCAGGGGCTGTGTAATGCAATTTGGACCTATTGATGATGAGAACTTATTGTGAAACAAATTTTGTACATCAAGTTGGTTAAATACTGAGATAAATTATCTCAGAAAAGTTAGGAAGGACTGAAAAAAATCCAACAGGACCTTAGCCGTGTTAACCGGCGACAGGTCGACATTTTTTGTTGTTTTTCTCAGCCCTTCCAGTGTAATAACAATACTACTAATTAATCCGCTAGCCTTCTCTTGCACGCTTTTTTATAATTGTTTATTCCACTAATCTGCCTATCATTAACCCTCCAATGTAGGAATTAAGTGATGTTCAGGCAAACCAACAGACTTCTTCACGAGGATCACGTGTATCACGTAACTACACTGTGTGGAAAAAGTGCAATACGTTGAATGTTATAGCTGTTGGTATGTGCAGTTAGCCCTGTTCTTAAAGGGATAAACAGCTGTGAAATAATCCGACACTTTACACAACACTAAATTTCAAAACAGTATTCCTACAGCAGTATCTGTTTGTGCATATCACTTTGCTGCAGTCCATATATTCTAGAAGTGACCAGACGGGGTCAGGGAAGGATGGTTTGGTATACTGCATAGTTCTGATAAGATAGAGGTTAGTAAGTCGGAGTGAGACCTGAACATTACCAGCTGGTAAATTGAATCAACCAAATAAACTCTGCCAGTCTTCGTGGTGGATTTAAGCATCAAAACCAGCGCAGAGGATGGATTTACACAGCAGGCTCTTTATCACGAGCCACACATATTCTATCCATCTTTTAGAGAGGGGTTTCTATGACATGAGTTATAAATAAAGCTTCTACGTATATCAGAGTGAGGTGCATTTTGTAGTTCGCAGCAATTTATTGGGACAATAATAACAGACAGATTTCCATGTCATAATAACTCGCATCGTAAATCTCGATGTGTTGTACATTTTCAAGAGGAAATTTTCATGTCTCGATTCACTTTTCGTTTGGAGTAATAATTAAGTTTGTGGTTACAGATTAGCTAGTTCGCGATTTCTCTCTAGCAGTTTGAATACCTTTCTCTTCTAAATGAAGAGAACATTTTCTTCTCGACCCTAAGAATGGCTACCCTGCTTCAGTTTCCGGTTATTCGTGTTCTGTCAGCGGCGTTTTTGAAACTTTAGATCTGCTAGATTGTGGCGCTAAGTCGACTTTTCGTGGACTGCTGTACCCTGAGGAAGAAGACGCTGTTATCTCTCTGAACGTCGGTAGCTATTTACCACCCGACTTGGCATAACATCCCAGGAGACTTGAATCTTCTGAGGTTGTTTTTGGCGTCCCTATCCCAAGGAAATATTGGGATCAGTACCTTTAATTACGTCACGCCCGCTACTACATAATTTCTAAATTATTATTCAACAATAAACCTACCATTCAATGCCGTACGCACTGAACTGCTATCATCATCATCAACATCTTCTTCCTCTACTTCTTCTTCCTCCTTCTCCTCCCCCTCTTCTTAATCTTCACGTATTCTGTCTTACGATAGAACCACAACCTCTTCCAAAGCCAGTTAAGCGGTGCGATTTAGTGCTACCTTTTAAATTATCACGTATCTTCTTGTTTCTTTAAGGTCATTCAGTAGCTGGTTACTTCTTCTTTCTCCTCCTCCCGTCCCGTATATTTTGCCTTTTATCTTCCTTCAGTGACGTGTTTTAGAAGGCAGTTCCTACGCAACATGTGACCAATACAGTTAGCCTTCCTTCGTTTAAATGTTTGAAGGGTATTTCCTCCCCCCTTGACTCTTCGTGGTGCATTTTCATTTTTCACACGATCGGTCCAACTGGTTCAGCTAATGTCCATCCTTCTTTAGCACGCCATTTCAAAACTTTCAAGGTATTTCTGATCTACCAGCTTCTAAAGTCGTCATTAAATAAATAATAAAGTAATCTAAATTATTCATTCCTATTTTGCATCACGCACAGGCTTACAGTTTCTCTTTCCTAGGACTTTGACCCGGGTAAAAACCTTTTTAAAATTTTAAAATGCAGTGATTTTAGTTGCAAAAACAGACCCATTTCACTGTTATCTCTAATAAACCTAAAACAATGTCAACGAAAAGGCAGGGGGTTCAGAAATGCGCACAACATTGGTTTAGATCTGCAGGCTTTGGTAATTTCAGAGTCTGTGATAGCAAGTTATAATCGCTCGAGAACCGTACATATGGTAGCCGAGTGAAGTAATGAAAGCGACAGAAGCGGTTCGTTAATTAGTGAAGACGCTGAAGTTACATCACAATAACGTCTCTGAACGTATCATGTTGCTTTAAATATTGACTGAAAAATAATGATGCACCATTACTTCGTGATGCGTCCTTCATAGTCTGCTGCATGTATGGCGCAACTCTTCCTTGCCCGTGCTAAGTTATCATTAGTATTCAGATATGAATATGAATTATGGGCATGAGAGCTGAATTGAAGTCTGTCTTCCCGAGTCTTACGGTTTTGTATGTTCTATGTCCTGTTCTGTACATTCTGTATATTCTATGTTCTGCTCTGTATAATTATGTTCTGTTTTTGTATATTCTGTTCTGTTCTGTATATTCTATGTTCTGTTCTCTGTATGCTATGTTCCATTCTGTATATGCTATGTTCTGTTCTGTATATTCTCTTCTATTCTGTTTATTCTGTGTTCTGTATATTCTATGTTCTGTTCTGTTCTGTGCATGTGTTCTGTTTCGTATCTTCTATGTTCTGTTCTGTATTCTATGTTCCGTTCTATATATTATATTGTCTGTTCTGTATAATCAGTGTTCTGTATATTCTATGTTCTGTTCTGTATATTCTATGTTATGTTATCTGTATTCTATGTTCCGTTTTGTATATTCTATGTTCTGTTCTGTATAATCTGTGTTCTGTATATTCTATGTTCTGTTATGTATATTTATGCTCTGTATATTCTGTGTTCTGTATACTATGGGCTCTGTTCTGTATATTCTGTGTTCTGTTCCGTATAGTCTATGTTCTGTTCTGTATATTCTATGTTCTGTTCTGTGTACTGTATGTTCTGTTCTGTATAATTATGTTCTGTATATTCTGTGTTCCGTTCTGTATATTCTGTGTTCCGTTCTGTATATTCTTTGTTCTGTTCTGTATGTTCTATGTGCCGTTCTGTATATTCCGTTTTCATTGTGCCAGCTGGCACTCTTCGGCTATTCCGACTGAGGTTTGCCGTGGTCTTTCCTCGGTTGTAAGGCAAATGCCAGGGTGTGACTTGCAAAGACGGGGCACGGCCCTCACTCTTCCCAATTAGGTTGTTAATTATGTTGTTGTTGTTGTTGTTGTTGTTAATTGTGTTGTTCGCGTTGTTAATTGTGTTCTATGTATTGTTTGTGTGTAAATGTGTACTGTACTACTGCCACCGGGCGTCAACCCAATTGCAGTTAACAAATATATCAAACACATTACTCATTTCGTTTCCAAGACGACTCTGTTATGTGTAACTTTATGTTCACAGTGGTTCAAAACAATTGACAAGTCTTTTTATTTGCCTCTCTGTGGGTTGATTTTACTTCTTGGTATTCGAGGTGAACAAACAGGGTCAATAAAATAAAGCCTATTTTCCAAACAAGAATTATGGCTCGGTGAACTGGTGAATTATCCAGCGCATCCCAATGTTAGCTTTGAGCACACATGTTATTAAAGGTGCCATCTCTGATACAGAGGATCCACAGCTTCAGTTTTGTGATGACGTCATTCCTCTTCGTTACATCCTGTCAGATCCCTCGACCGCAGGCATTCATGCCACATATCTGCCTTTCAGTGTTCATCAGAACCAGCTGAGGAATGTGAGGCCATATTTGTGCGTCTAAATACAGCATCTTGACTGAAAAGTTTTGAATTTTGGCCGGAACAAACGGGTTTATTGCGGGCTGTCCCAGTCCTTCGATGCCAGTTTTGGAAGTATTATCTGAAATATGCCGCGATAATTCCATGCAACATTCACTATCACTCTTAGTAACTGACCAACTTAATGTACAAAATCTCGTTTTATAATAAGTTTATTATATTCCTCTACATGTTTCGAGCACTATGTGCTCATCACCAGGAGGTCAAAATTGTATTATACAGCATCTGTTATCATCACACCTACACAGTGTGACGATGCCAGGTGCTGTATAATACAATTTGACCTCCTCATGATGAGTACAGTAGTGCTCGAAACATGTAGAGGAATATAATAAACTTATTATGAAACAAAAATTTATGCATTAAATTGGTCAGTTACTAAGATTATACTGAGATGCACGGTCAGCAAAACATCAAAATTCACTATCACTGTCACTCAGTGCTGCGCAGTCTGCAATAACTATGGCGACCCTAATTGAACCACAGATAAATAGGCATGTACACGAAGTCAATATTCCCAAATCATTAAAACTGTTTGTGTGGGTAATCTATGTGGATATTCTTCCAAATAAATTAGCACGTTTTCTATCGCGTTATTTGATAAACGCTTTTTCGACCTTCATAAGTGAAGCTATAAATTGGTCTGTCGTGGTAAATGATAAACAAGATGACGTACAAGGAGCTCTCGGGGACGCTTTTAAAGGTACTTTCCCAACCTTTGCATGGTGGATCTGAATAATTTCATGATACATCTTCGGATAGCGTGCGGCTAGTCTTGATATTTGATTCCGGGATTCTGACTACCAAGTTGGAATCAAAACTGCTACTCCATAATATTCGGTGATATTATATATATATATATATATATATATATATATATATATATATATAAGAACTTCTCATATTCCTGGGTTGAAATATTGGTCGAATTACGATTTGAATTTCTTTGTTGATTTTTTCAGTCTCTCCTTGTGCGTACTGGAATACAAATAGCATTATCACATATGTTATTGTTGGGTGCTGAGGAATGCCAAGTTGGAAAGTTTACTTAAAATATTTTTAATAAGAATAAATTAATTTCGATGAAACTAATTAACAGCAATAACATACGTGTAGTTGAATACACAAGAAGCTGCCAGTTTGCCATGAGAGGGAAGTCTCATACACTTACAGAGGGAAGTAACTGTAGTAATGCCAGGAAAATTTGACCTTATATTTATTTAAATGAGAATTGGTGTCATAGAATTGCATGGGTCAGTAAAGATATACCACTCAGTGTTCATAAACTCGCCGATGGAAGGTGGATAGTAGACACCTTCACACCTCGGCCACTTTTATAACCGAGGGAATAGTCCTGGGTGCCGTTTGGTTAAGAGGCTGGGTGGCATGAGTTTCGGTCTGGATGTCGTGAGGACAGTAATCTCTGCCGCTTGACAGGAATCAAATACCGTAATTCCCAGTCGCCCAACCCACTGCCTAGTCATTATACTTAGCTTTCCTGTTTCAGTAAGTCTTATTTATGGCAGAAGAGAGTGTACGTGGTGATATTCTTCGTTCAACTGTTAGGCTGTGTACCTCGTAAATATAAAGTCGCATCCGGAAAACTGTCGCGGCCAACAGCGAAATGAGGCCTTCTGTGTAGAGGGCTCGATTAAACTTTATATATACTCTGAACCATGCATCATGATACACATTCGTGAGCAAGACCAACAAGATGCGCACTTTTCCTTAATGATTTATTTCAGTTAAATTATCCTCGGCATTTTTTCTTTCTTTTTATTTTCGTTGTTACACCGTGCATGTTGTTGAGTTAGTCAGTTATTATACCAACTACTGCACATATATAAAATTTATAAAATATACACATTAAAACATTAAAAACGCTCCGACATGTTTCGGTCCTAGGACCATCATCAGGGAGCCTTATCGTCCTTGCTAAAG
>Ga0136643_10005958_pt1 | contig 17357 bp, 4 predicted proteins | sample TergutLab28metaG_FD_96883 | JGI IMG/M metagenome (GOLD analysis project Ga0136643, IMG submission 96883) | Labiotermes labralis P1 segment gut microbial communities from Petit-Saut dam, French Guiana - Lab288 P1 (version 3) (version 3) | ecosystem: Host-associated > Arthropoda: Insects >... | reverse complement strand
CCTTTCTCTTTTTTTTTTTTTTTTTTTTTTTTTTTTTTTTTTTTTTTTTTTTTTTTTTAATTTCTTTTTTTAATTTTTTTTGTATTTTTTGGTAATTAATTTTTTTTTTTTTTTTTTTTTGTTTGTGTCTTCTGAACTTTAGTGTCTTTAGGATATGGGTGTTAAATATATCATTTATGCTTTGTTGGTAGCATCTGTCTTTTATTTGTGTTCAAATGAAATAACTGTCCCGTTCTTTTTAGGCATGTTCACAAAACTGTGAAAAGTGACTATTAGTTTTGTCGTGCGCATCCATCCATTCATCCACCTATCCATCTGTCCACATGGAACAGTTAGGCTCCCACTTGATGGATTTTCATGAGATTTGATATTTGAGTATTTTTTTAAAATTTGTTGAGAAAATTCAAATTTCATTAAAATCTGACAAGAATAATGGGTACAATATACATTTTTTATTACATCTTGCTCAATTCTTTGAATGAGAAATGTTTCAGACAAAACTTACAGAGAAAATCAAAACACATATTTTATGTTCAATAACTTTTATTTGAAAATAGAGCCATATGTGAGGCAATATGGGAAAACATTGTAGAGCCAGTGAGGCCCCAGATGACCATATGATGCATTGCATGCTGGATACCCAAGGCTACAAACACACCCTCAGAATAAGTAATACTTATTTCTTTTTCATGGCAACAATAGTTGCACAAACACACCTCAGTGTTTTGTTACATGTACATTGCCTGTCTTGTTTTATCATAGTTTAGTGGTGAATGCCACAGCAAAGCCATCCACAGAGCGTTTCCAGCTCAGGCAGTGCGATATACTATTCCACTAAATCTCAGATTTTTTTTTTTTTTATTGCATCCTTATAATGGTTGCTGGATGTTTATGAACCTAATCTTGGATTATAAATGTACAAGTATAATAGCTAGAGAAGACAGGCTCTTGATATTTATTAGTGATATTTATACCAATGATTAAAATTCTTTCTTGTTTCAGTTGTTGTTCAAGCTTTCAAGAATACTCCCCCCCTTGATTTAGACAGCATTTTGTTTCTTGATCATGGCAGACAAACTTTAGGACAGATTTTTGATGTATTTGGCCCAGTCACAGAACCTTTGTATTGTGTGCGGTTTAATTCAACTGACCACATCAAAGAGAAAGGAATAGAGAAAGATATGGCAGTATACTGTGCACCCAAAACTCAACATACAACGTATGTGTTTGTTCCAGATCTTTTGAGGTAATGTTTCAATTGTAAGACAACTAAGTACATTTACTCAGTGAGCTTTCTTAGTTGTGGAAGTATACGTTACTTTAAAGTAATGTTGAAAAAGTTTTAGAAAATGATTAACATTGTAGACAAGCAAACAGAATCTTAAAATGTATGGTTACTGAAGACAGAAGTGTTTTTCATGTGGAACTGTACAGTGTTTTGTATTCAAGAGGGTAGATTATTGGGCTTGCATTGCTTACCGCCCTGTCACAAATTTTAAGGGCAGAAAGTGTATCTTATGCACATCCAGTTGGCTAGGTGCCTGAGATACCATTGATACAGCAACACAAATAACATATATAAGTGTTGATGTTATTGTAATTAATGCAGAAATTCATCTTGTCATAATGGTAAGTGGTTTTGGTAACCCAATGTATCTCTTATATAGGATGAAAGGATCAGATGCTTCATGGGAAGACAACAATGAACCTCCACCCAAATGCCTTGATTATTCTGACGATGAAGAAGAGCGAAGAGCAAGGAGGTCATTGCAAGCTGGAGAAAGAAAGGTATGTATGTAAATGGCTCATGCCGAAGTACTGGGGCACATGTACTTGTTTCGATCTTCATGACAGTGTTTAACCGTTATATGTAGATTACTAGTGTGAAATTTACGAATTTTATGTGAACCCCTTATTTTTTGTGTGTTATAAAGTACCAATATGGTGGTTCTGTGAACATTTGAGGTTATATTGTCAATCTAAATGGAAATTGATAGTCACTAGTGTGGTTTGTCCCACTCAAAAGTGCTGGTAATGGCTGCTATTGACTACCATGATGATGATGATGATGATGATGATGATGTGAAGATGATGACACTGTACTTTTGTGTCATATTACCTAGGCCCAAATTACATTATAGAAATAGTACTTTTGAAACCTCCAGCTGAAATATTGGTATGTTTCAGGTCACAGACGAAGGCCCTGAACAACCAAAGAAGAAAAAGACCCGCAGTACTTCATTTGAAAGGAGGATGAATGAACGTAATCTTCGCATGACTGCTTTGCATGCTAATAAGCCTGCAGCAGTACCAATTAGACATGCTAATAACAGTAATGATAATGGTAACAGTAACAACAATTCATTCCGACGCTTTGAGAATTCCACATGGTGGGCAGCCCCGATTCAGCCAAACCCCAGATTTCAACACTGTCTCAATAGGCCACCCCCAACCCCATGTACGCCATCTCCACCCAGACTCATTCAGCCAGCAGCATTTACCTTGCCCCCACCAACATTTTTTCCCTCTATCCAGCCCCCATCATTTCTGTCTTACAATCATGTTTTCCCTCCCTCAGTTCCACCCTTTGATCCTAATCGCCCACCTCCGCCATTTGGGTTTCCTCCACCTATGCCTCCCCAGATGCCATTTCATCGTCCCCCACCATGACCTTGTTGGTGGCTGCGACTGTATCAACAGGCACATTAACTAGTCTCCATACATTATTCTTCAAGATTGTTAGAAGCAACTGGGTAAAAACCTCTTCAGTGTATTGTGAAAGCAAAATCAGACTTTCGTGCAACTGGTAATAGCAGTTATATCTGTAGATATTTGTGTTCAAATAAGAGTTATCATTCGTATGTTGGTGCTATACTGTTTGTTTGACTCCATTGTATCTTGTCTTATGTGCACAAGTTTTATACTTAAGTTTGCTATTGCTGTAGTTCAACACTATTTTTCATGTTATAAATGATGCTGTGCACGTTTCATAATAGGTGAAATCTCCAAACTTATTTTCATTGTTAAAAATAAAAGCTATTTTGCAGGAAATTTTGAACCCTTGTCAGTTTGTGGGCTAACAAGTACATTTACAATTATATTCCAGAAGCACTTTTTGTGGGTGTTAAAGGGATAGTAGATTTTGATCTTTAGTATGAAGTAAAGAAACCATGTAGTGTTTAATATGTTAAAGCAGTAAAAGTAGAGAAATTGAAAATCTTGGTGTTTTCTGTTCGGATTCACAATAGCCTGTTTCTGCAGTCTCATTTAAATAATGCTGATTATCAGAGGCTGTTATCTTACAATGATAATGCTGTTCATGTTGCAGGATTTGTATTTTCTGTGCTAAGTACTGTCTTACCAAACGGTAAGGTTGATTAAGGAATTCAGTTTATTAAATGCTCAGAAGCATTTCCTATGAGCATTTTCCATAAAACAAACTTCAGTGAAATAATCAAAATACTTGCTGGTCATGATGGTCTTTTGAATATATAGTAAGTTGTATGTGAATGCGCAATGAAGCAGACAAGTTACATGTTACTTGAGTCAGGTTGGACTGACCAATCACATATAAGTTCATTTCATGGCTGTCTTATGTAGAGAACTCATTGGATGTGTTGCCATTGTTCAGTGTTCTAGTTATCACTGTGGCATCAGATAATGGTCACTTGATATATCCCATATGTAAAAGTGAACTGATGACAGTTACAGAAGGCTTATGAAACAAAGATTGATGTTTTACAAGTTCCTCAAGGACAGTCCTACTATACTTAATGCCCAGTAAGCTTGTGGAACAGCCTTGTAGTTTTTAAGGTAATTGAGCAGAACAGAGGAAACACCAGAACTGCTACGCAGTATATGCATTTCCTAACAATTTATTTGAAGCAGGAGGTGTAGTGCTTGGTGTGTTTGTGTAACATGAAAAGAATTTTCATACACAGAACATGTGATACAAACAGTGCATATATATACTAGATGGAGAAGACTTGGCGAAGTTTTGTTAAAATTACTCATTGACAGTTTTTATCTTGTATGGAAGAGAATGTCCTGCAGTGACCTTTTCTGTACTTGCAAAATATGTCAGCCATCATTTGTATTTAGCAAGTGTTTCTTCTGTACATTTTAGATGCATGTTGCCATGGCAGTGACCAAACATGTATATTTTCCAGGTACATTACTTCCTCTTCTGATTTTTCTTCTTTTACTTTGTTCAAGTAGTGGCATTAACTTTATTGTGTGGTACATTGCCCATAAACTGAATAAATGTTATTTTCTTTCACTGGAATGTCTTATACTATATTAATTTATGGTTTAGGAGTTTAAATTTCGTTCAATAAATTGTACATTTCCTGGAGCTCCCTGAATGAAATACCAGTGCTAACAAGCTGGCCAACTGTGAAAAATGAAACAGCATGCAGTGTGTAGGCTTTGAATCCTGGATCAAAGTGAAGTTTAATTTTGATGTCTCTGCTCAAATTACAACCAGTTTAAACATTTCAACAGTTGTAGTCCCTTCTTCTGCTTCTGCATGCTTCTGAGGGCAAGCAGTAGAATTGTTGCTTGAAATCAAAGTGTTGAGTGCAACCATGAGTTGAGTAAACTGGGTGACCATCTCCTTTTTGTGCTACGTTCAGAAATTTTCAGTTTTCCATTCCCTCAGAATTTTGACACACAATTTGTAATTGTACTCTTTACAAAGTCCGCATCATGAAGTTCAGGAATGAATTAAAGGGACAACATTTCCACGTTAACTTTCACCAGTCACAGACACTTGGTAGAAATATGGGCCAATAATCAAGTGGTGAATCCAACCCACATCACAATACGAGGTTGATGCTGTGCTGCTGTTGCTGCTGCTAAGAAATGTGACTTTGGTTTACCCAGATCACTACATATCCATGACCTTGTACTGAGATGTGCTGTACATTCGTCAGTGAACAAAATTCTGGGATGGGACATTAACATTGGGAAGGTGCACAGTTAGTAGCATGTACCTGCTGACACATCCATATCATGATTGGTTTGATAAATGCAGGCCACTACTTATGGTAGCCTTCCTTGGTCATCAAATGTCACATGGAGTTTTTTACATCTGGAATATTGCATGTATTGTGGATTTTTCTGGGTGAGCAGAGAACAGATTTTGGAACAGCAACATATTATTTCTGTGGCATTCCACTGTATTTTGATGTGCAAACTACTGTCACCAGCCAAACGCCATTATTTGAAATGGAATGAACTGGTGTTTCAGTCTTGACATATTTCAGGCCGTATTCAAGGAGAACCTTATATAGATTTGTCATATTGTAGATCTAGTTGTGCTGCTTTATTTGCATGGGTTAGTGACAAGGCTATGGCAGGCGTGCCACACCTGGTACATGAGATTTTGTCGCTATGATATAGGCCTGTTACAAGGAAACAAATTAGCAATGGAATATTGATGGTTGAGAATTAATTTTGTGTTCTTGTAGGCTGAAAGTAACTGTAACTTCCCGACATGCTGCCATCCGTAGGCTAAGACCTATATAGCGTCAAATAAGTCGGGTGTTAATAAAAGACGTGGGAAGAATTTCGTGGTCTGTTTTTGGGTATGCAGTGGGGTTAGTATGTAGCGTCCGTGTGCACACCACGAGGCATAAGGGAGGGGTGAAGGTGTAACTACTCATTCCTGACCACGGCTGTTTAGTGAAGGTGTATGAGCCCCCGGTACCATTTAACAGGTGGTTGGATGGGCGCCAGAGCCGGTCCGGACGTTTTGGAGAGAGTTAGGAAAAATAAAGTTTCGAGCAAAATATCCGGTATCAGGGCCAAAATTTTAAATCGAGAACTCAAAACGTTGAATAGAATTTTTAAGCATCCACTCGTGACTTCCAGTGTCTTAGCCAGTTCATGATTATTTCTTTCTTGGTTTGTTTGATACGTTTTTGTCAGTTACCTAGGTTAGCTTTGGACGGTTGCCCAATTATCTATCGATAAGCTATACAACTTTCTACTCCGCAAGTGTCAAAGCTCTAACAGTACATTTAGTATCACCCTATAAGACAACCAGCTCTAGTTCAAACTATGGAATAAAAACTTTGAGAAATCGATAACCGCTTAATTGGTCAAGTTCTTCGTCTTTCATGAAGCCCGAAATTAAAGGCTACCATTCTTCTGGAATATGACGTCGCGTCACGTGACTATCCGTTCCCGACGTTACGAAGGAGAATGTCTTCATCTTCAAGGGTCTAGAAGTTTGCACCTCTAGACTCTTGATGAAACCTGCACGTTTCGTCGAACGTCGGGAACAAGATATCCAATGACGCAGCGTCTTATCCCAGAAGAAGGGATACCTCACACCGCCGCGAAATCCTATAACTCGCATATTTTAAAATGTATTGTGCGTATTTGCAGTGGTGAAACAAAACTGTTCGGCAGAATTGTTGAGGAAGAGTAAATGACCCAACTTTCTCTCCCGTCAACTAAAATTGCTGTAAGAAAGAAGACAGACATGTGTGCATGCTTTTTTTTTTGTCAGACTGTCGTGAGCTCACACTGCGTATCGGACGCGGATGCAAAACACTGTAGTGGCTGAGGTAATGTCTTAGTGGCAGTTTTCACTCTGATACGTAAAGATTCTCTTGTTAACATTAACAGTTATTGAACTGAATATTACTGTGAATAGGTAATTGATACAGACTGCGCTATAATTTGTTTCTGTATCCTCAGTGCAGTGTGTTACCAAAATGGCTCCTTCAATTGTGTTTGGCCGTGAAATGTGACAAGTGCATCGAGTTTTGAGGCATACAAAGGACCACAGGATTTTTTTTAAAAAAGTAAGCCAATTATAGTCGTAATTGCAAGCTGATGTGTTCATCTGACATACAACACCCTAGTATGTAGTGTACGTACATCTGTGAACTAGAATTCATTTTATACAATATCATTAGTATTTAAAACTTTGCTCCTGTTCGTAAGACTGCTTACTGATATTTTTCTTAATATTTACTCAAAAAACTAAATTACAAATTATTTACCAAGTCTCAAAATTTTCTTATCGAGCAAGTTACTTCAGACGGTTGTACTGAAGAAACTAGGCCTTACATTAGTGACACTTTGGAATCACTGGGCAGGCACGTAAAAATTACATATACTATAATTAACTAAAGATGAATGTTAAAATTATTTTCGAATTTAAAATTATTTAAAATAATGTTTTTAAAAGAGCACAAAAAACAAAATTTTGCTTTCTTCTAAAGGTGAATAATGTAGGCCATATTTGTAATGTAATTATGCTTATCAGTCAAAAGATATTAAGTCACTTCCTTTAAACTAACTTATCACACAAGAGAAATGAACACATTCTAAAATATTTTGTGCGACTGGGTTAAGTAGCCGTTAACTCTAATTAAAACGGCATCAAATAACTTTCGGATCCAAGGAGAATGAAGCAGATTGACATCGATAATATTACATCATAGCAGCCTTGTGATTTGTGCAGGTCATCTAACACTGGTAGCACACAAAATAAATGTTATGTTGGACTGGATATCTAGGTCGGAAGGAAGAGACGGGAAATGCATTCAGTTGTATTAAGAGAACGTCTTTAAAGTCGGTCACTTGAAAGATAGAGGTGAAGCTAGAAGGATAAATTTGCAACAAAATTAAGGGAAAAGAACGTCAGGATAGAAGGCGGATAGAAAGTGTTCCAAATGCAGGATTTTATACCGAAACTTCCCGCTAGTGTGTGTCCCTTGAAGTGAGAGTTGTGCCCCGATGATGGAGGCAGCGTATCACCCGAAACGTTGGTGAAGATCTGCCAGACCACATAGGGTCATAAACCAGGATTCCCACAGAGGACGACAGCCAGCTTCAAGTTGAATATAGGATTTGAAACGAGAGCTGTAAACCACATTACACTTTCTCATATAGTGCAAGAACTTATAGTCTATCTGTAGCTCCACGTGCTGTCGGAAGATATTTCCGATTCGTAAGATACCGTTTTCTTACTAAGGTTTCGAGGTTTTCACGTTTTGATCTTCTGGATTTTAACTCCGTCTCTTCTTGTAGTTTGATAGGAAAACACTGAATCAATCTTCAGCATCCTGTAATTTCTTTTCCTTCCAAAATGGTATCGTGTATGAGGCTACGAATTAACTAAATACCTGACTAATTAAAACTACCTGACTGATTCGCTGCAGCAGAGTCCTTCTTGAGAAGCTAATAATTTCTCGTCTAATAAAGAAATAAAACTACCAGATCTATTGGCGTTTCCTTATTTCTCCATATTTTTATAGTAAGCGGAATTAAAATCTAATTCGAAGTATCTTTTACGTTTCCAAACATTTCACTGCCCTACAGATGCCTAACTTATTCATTCAATAGCAGATAAAACAGTTTCACCAACCATAGTTCCCACAAGACATGAATAATGATTGGCAGTTCATTGTCTAACATTTGGCAGCAAAGATGAGGAGTTGTGTCAGACCCCTCTCCATCCTGCAACAACAAAAGCACCGGATGTGTCTTCCGTCAGTGCTATTTGCAATCCCACATGCTTTAATCAGTATTACGAAATATATTACAGAGTAGGATTTGAGGTTTCCACGACTGTACATATTTATACTACGGTATTGTGTTCTATAATTTGTCACGTGGTCTCTGTCGTTTTGGGGAAACCTGAGGCTTCCCTCAAGGCAAGAATAGCGACTGTCTGCTGACCGTAGGTAACCACGTATACTACAGGACATGGCGCCAAATCCAGAGTGACTTCTATTAGGATAGTCTCCCTTTGCTGAACTTCTAAATCGTTATTTCTGTACATTTAATAAAAAAAATAGTTTCACATACCCCAGAATTCGAGGAGTTAGTAGAAATTACAATCCAAAGAACGCGATAGAAATAACATCAATGTCGGAGATCGGAGAGTCGTGGTATATATTAACGAAAATTTATACACTACATTCTAGATTTAAAACTATAAATTCCTAGCATTGTTTCATGGAGCAGCATCCTCCCTCAGACGGTTAAGAAACTCTCCGTGTTTTATGGAACCGTGTGCGCAAGTGCTCGCTACTTGTCCCTGTCTTGAGCGAGATCGACTCAGTCCACCCTGCAATCCTATTTATTTAGGAGCTACATTAATTTTATCCTCCCATCTATGCTTAGGCATTGCAAGTAATCTATTTCCTTCAGGTTTCTCCATCAAAGCCCTCTACGCATTTCTGTTCTCTCCCTCTACATGCCACATGCCCCGCATACGTGCAATATGATTGAACGATCCTGTGTTCAGTGCTCCAATCAGTAGAGGAGGTGATCGTATTAGGAGTGAAAGATCACACATTCGATATATTTATACATTCCTTAATTTTTTCCTTTCAGATGAAGTTGCACGCTATCGCCATGCCGTTAGCGGTAGCCGCGTGTCTAATAATGCACATCGGAAACGCGCGAAGTTTGAATCAAAATCAATTGTCTCCCGAGAAAAGAAATATCAGCATTCCATTTCTGATCTACGTACCTGACATCTCACCGCCATTGACTTCGCCAGAAGAGTCGCGGACCACCAAAAATAATGGCAAAACAACTGTAGAAATTATCAGATCAGTAGAGATAACACCGAACGGTTCTGACAAATCCAATTTCAGAAGACCTTCCTCAGACACTGGCGACTTACTGTTTTCAGACATAGATTTTAAGAACAGGGGAAGTGAAATATCAGGACAGAGGGAAGGGAGAAAGAATGAGCGTGACACACGGAAGTTAAGTGATATTCTCTCTCTAACACCACGTGAAACCAAGCAAAAATATCAAGAAAGTGGTGAAAAATCTTCGTCAAAAAGTGTACTGGCTGAAAGTTTGGCAGATGACGGTCTAGATTTCAACAGTAGAATACTCCTAGGGAACATACTAATAAGAAATTATAATAATGAACTGCAAGATAATGATAAATACAACTACTTCAGCGACCCTAAAGTTTCGGACAACACGTATCATGCAACATATATTAATCGAAATAGTTCCACCGGCTTCAATAAGTCCAGAATAAATGTAAAATTTCCTCCAAAAATGTTTCCCCTAAAAGACATGAAGGCGCAACATAACAGACCAAACAAGACAAGTATTGTAAACAACAGAATTTCTCTATCACAAAGGCCACTTTACCGTAGCAGAATTGGAAAGCAAATCAAAGTTATGGAGAATAGCACACAAGTTCAGAATACTGAAAGTTATTACAAGCAGAAACCTTCAAAAGTAACCCCAGCTACCAACTCTCAAACACAACACAAAATGGTAAACCTACAAGGGCTCACACACTGGGATTTTGGAAAGAAAACTGCACATACTCAAGGTAATGAAGGAAATAATATCCCTATTTCGAGCCTGTCAACAACGCCTTCAGTTCTTCAGAATGAGAATGTTTTGGTTTCAAATTTAACATATATAATACATCCTACAAAGAGCACACTACATCCACTGGAAGAGACAATATCAAAATCAGCTAGAGAAAATGAGATCGAAAGACCGGTTGGACCACAAGCAATTGTTCGGGACACCTTCCCACAATATCAGACTGTTCCGATTTATAGTAATACCAACAACATTCAGAGTCTTCCATTTCTCTCAGAACTGAACACTGTTAAGAGCCCTCAACATTACCATTCAGTGCATGCTGACAGCAGAAATGCAATAAATCAAAATCTTGGACCACATTTGTTCCTGAATACACATGTTCAAGATAAGAGTAACCATATTAGAAGCGGAAGTTTTGAAGAAGCGAATACAAAGACATACAGTTCCCAAACAACAGTACATAAGTATATTCCTGTAGTCAATGTCGGGCAACAATCAGAGCAGCAATATGGCGACAGGAACAACTGGCAACCTGTGTATTTTGTTCCACACATTGCATATCAGCAACAGCATCAACCTAACCTCATTAATCTGCAGACTGTGAACACTCGAGGAACGGCACAGACTGTACCCATTATATTACAACAAAATTCCCATTTGTACCAGCCAGCTCTTTTTGGTCCAAACCATGCCGTTCCAACACATAACGGAATTGTTTACGAAGGCAAGTCTCTTATCTAGACCATTATGTGCTGGAGGTACGAAGAGGTCCTAGTCTCTGATTTTATAGGATTCTCTCTCATATCTGTACTCACGTAATACATTATATATATATATATATATATATAGAGTGATTTTTTATCTGACAACTCTCCTTTGCTACTTTCTATATGCTCGTTTATGATTTTAACGCAGCCCACTCAGCCACCCACCCCGTAAGCGGCGGAGTATAGGTGGAAAGTGTCAAACGATATTTGTCAGATAAAATAATGAACCTGTATATATCTACCAAATAGAGTTTTTTGTTTCAAGTTCAACATTAGAGTCATCGGGTTGAAAACCTCTCGAGGTCTTTTCTCCAGATGTCTTCATTCCGCTCCAAAATCTAAACTATTCAGGTGCCTCAGTAAACCTCCGACACATAATCATTACATAACATAATTAGTATACTTTAAGTCGATGTGGCTCAAGGCGTAAGAAATTAAAAATCAGACTCAATCTTAAGGAAGCAAGGTACAAAATAAAACTGTTCCTGGTTGGAAGCAACATGCCGTGAATTCACGCAAATGGATACAAGCAGGAGTGGATTAACCGTGAAGCTAATAAAGCTTTAGCTTCAGTGCCTTTCACTTGCATGGGCCCCTTCCAAGGACCTCGAAGAGTCATAAGCAAATATTCACTTTCCAACCTAAATTGTTATTCGTAATTTTGTATTATTTTTCTTAAAGATGGCCCCCACGTTTGAATGATCTTCAGGCCCCACAAAATCGGAATTTGTCCCTGTGTATGAGGTGTGACTAAAGATGATCTGTGGGCCTAAGTCTGCATACATTTTGACCGCGATATTTGAAGAAGTCGCTATCAGACTTTGGGAAAATCTTGCCCACAAAAAGACGTTAATGTGATTGTTTTTTCGTGACATGAATACATTATTTCATCTGCATGGACGTATGCTTAAGACGTTTACGGAAGAATGATCACAGGATTCGAAGTGGGAATGCAGCGGTGTATAACACACCAGTGACATTTCTTTGAGTATCCGCCTACAGGAGTTGAGGTAAAAAAGAGCTGACCATTGGGCCTAAAATCTAATTCACAATTTTCACACTTATCCGGAAAATGGCAGTACAGGTGGCGTTCAGTTAAACATAAATTCTTTAAAAACAACATGGAAAGCTTATGTAGTTAAACATAATTGTTCACTGGCGCTCCTTTCGGAGCATAACACCCCACTCCATCGTCTATCTCTAATGCCTCTTATTCTTGTTTTAAATTTGGAATTATTTCAACATTGCCGAATTAATAAACGCAGGATAAGCCTGATATAGGCCTTGTTCACAAGCATTCATCACCTTCAGAAATATTAAAAACAGGTTTGAATTTCTGACTGTCTTGTTCGCTTTCAGTTACCTGCATCTACGTACTCAGAGTCTAAATGCCATGTTCCTTATTTTCAGGTGTGGTGGTGACATACCCACAGCATGTACAAGGAGAATCTTCAGCGATCCTACCTGTATTGATCGTATAAGGCTGCAACCAAATAATGCCACTTTCATTTTAGATCACGCCCCCGATCGGCGGGATGTCTGTGACCAAAGTGGGTTTTAGAACAATTTGAACTCATGCTCCCTCATCATAATGAAGTATTTAGTGATTTGGTGAACGTCTCACGTATAGTTAAATTTCGTAAATAATATTTTAGTTATAATTGGATTCGTGCATGTTGCATGGGAAGACGTATGTTGGAAACTTGGCAGTGAGGGGTGCCGGAAAACTACGTTATTGTAAGTTCCACCATCCTTCTTATCCCTTCATTTCTAAGTATATTCTAGTAATAATCAGTTCAATTTTATTTCAGTCATAATTCTATAAAATGGAATTCTGTGTATCGCTTAAAAAATCAGCGACAAATAGTGGCAAGCCTCTCACAGACGTTATTTCATTCTTAGAAGGAATGTAAACCCTAAAATTAAATTATAATTAACTGCGATAACATTTTTTACTAATAATTAATTAATAGCAATTTCAGTGTTTTAATGGCTTGGTATGAAATAAATTCTTCCCTGAAATATAACACTGTTACTATTGAACAATGGTTTGCGGCTCGTGCAAGTTTTTCAAGATTTTAAAATGGCCCCTGGAGCCACAAAAGGTTCCTCTGCACTGTTATACATTATTTATCGGTAACAAGCTTATATAACTGTTTAAATAAAAGTAGGTGAATAGTAAACGGAGTAGTCCTGAACAGAGATGGTTCTCTGGTTTCCAGTTCCTCCATTTTCCCATATTTATAAATAATATTTTTAGATATCTGGTATTACTCCTTGGACTACTGGGTAAGACTTACACAAAAAAATGCAGCACACACCATGCTAAAAGTATAAGTCGAACCCACGAACCTAATGCTCGAGTTGTACAAAACAACACATGCCAAAGTGAAAGACTTAGGCCTCTCTGATCGACTGGGTAGACTAACACTGCGGCGTAATTACGCTAGGAATACTATGCTTTAAAAAGGCTGTAAGATTTTTATGAACAGCAATTCCTTAGGTCCCATACCGATAAATGAAAATGACATTTAGAATAATGCTGTGGGTTTTTTATGCGCCAAGCTCCTGCCGCGCCTTGTTCCTTCTCTGCTAACCGGAAGATATTGCAAGGTCCCCGCGACTCATGCAGTCCCTGTTCCGATTTCAGCAGGTTTGCTGACAGGTTGCAAGCTGTCAGCAAACCTGTATGACATATACCACTGCTGTGTGTACAGTGAAAAACTCCTTATGGTGGACAGAAGAACTGTCCGAAACATGCAGAGTTTTATTCCAAAAATAAATTTGAGAAATTAGTGCATTAGTTGGTTTTATTATAAGAACTTATCACTATGCACGGTCACCTGAACGTCAAATTGTAGTGGGGAAAGAGCCCCCCCCCACTACAAGTCGGCAATGAGTGGAGTTATACCTCCGTCTCCTCCGCATACCTATATGTCATGCACAGTGACAATATCTGTTTTACTTTTGCATAGGCTAGAGTTGCTACAACAAACGTAAAATCGAAAGATTTTCGTTTGAGCCAGTTCCACACAGGAAAACAAATTACTAGGACGAGAAAATACTTCTACGCTCGTTTTTAACTTCGGCATTAGATGGAAGTAAGTGGCTGACTTCAGGCCACGGCCGCTTTACACTGCGGGAAAGAACCCCCGCTACTCACCCACTGAATAGGAGGCTGGTTGGGTCCCAGTGCCGGACTGGACGTTTTGGAAAAGAGTACAATTTCTGTCTCCTGCTGGGGTTTGAGGTTCGGATTGAGCAGCTCGTAACCTAGTCAATACACTGACTACGCTATCACAGCTCTTGTTCATGGGCACGTAACTAAAAACTGTGTGTTCTGCATAAGGAACACACAGTTTCCAACCACGTCCTTCGGAGTCCTACAAGTTACATTTATTACCCATAGCCTATGGATGTCTAGTTATAACACAGAGTGCCCATAAAGTAATACAAATTAATTCCGTCGTGACTTTATTATTATTATTATTTTTTGAAGTTGAAAGCACATATCGATCTACCGAGAAAAAAAAAAAGCATTAATGTGGAATAAATCTGTATGATTCTTTTGTGGATATTCTGCACGGTGGTTTCAATGGTAATGACGTTGCAGGTCATTCAGTTCGAAGCTCCCTTGATCGGAACATTTAGGTACCTCGATATTAATACTGAAACGTTTAGAATAAGTACTAATTATATGTTCATAGTACTATTTTTACATACATATATCCCCAATGATTACTTCCAGCCATTTTATATTCCCTGTAAATACGTTTAGTTTCCGTTTTGAACAAATGCTCATATATCAGTGCATAGTAATAGTTTTCAAGACCATGAAATTTACTGTCACACTACGAGTATAGAAAAATTTGTCATTAAGTCATACCGGTTCGCCAATATGGCGTTTCATATTTCCCAGTATTTGCCTTTCCTCTAAATGAGTGCTGGTTACATGGTGGTACCGAAAACGCTCAAGACATGCGTACAGTACAACGTTAACAACTTTCATGACAATTAAATTGCAACTTACCACTACCGGTACAGACGCCATTAGGTGTTTCTGTCACATTAAAAGCAAACACTAGCACTATGACACACAGATTTTTTAACTTGACAACTTTACTTCACTGTTCTCACTCCAAGCCATTTATCAAACAACTCACCACCCCACCGATACGAGTGCAACTGAATGTCTTTGAAGGGTTGTGCTTGCTTGCTATTGCGTGCCGATCGCACACACAACTATGATACAGTGGTAAGTACGCTTGTACTGTACTCTGTATATATGGGCAGCTTCTTCAGTGGTCAAATGCACCTCTTTCAACAGTATTATATTTTACAACGTCGAACAAAAAATTATTATAAATGATTAATATGAAAGAATGTTTAATGAAGTGGCCATTGCCCATTTAACGGTACACTACCAGTATGTCTGCAGGAACAAAGGAAAACAGGAAAACATGAATCTGAGACGAGACATGGACATAAAAATGCATGGTAACACCCGAATAGCACGTCTACTCAGGGCATCCTTGGATTTTGATTAGTTAATATAGGTTTATTATCTACTGGTATGCTATATTACAACATTCAGGATACTTGAATAATCCACTGGCAGATCATTCTGTTATCCCTTAGCATCCAACGGACATATTAAAGAAATCTCCTTCAGCCTTGGATCCCGAATGATTATTACTATCACAAAACTTGTATTGGATCATATTTTTGGAAACTGACAATTGGTTGTTTGTGATGTGACGCAGTGTAGTTTGGTACGTAAACACAAATGTATTTGGGTCTGCTGCCTCTGTCTTCAGGATGGAAAATGTTTCGCACAAGCTTTAGTATCTATTATATTTCACGTCACAAACCGCAAGACCGTGATCTACACATCCAACGCGGTTAGAGCCTCAAATATCTTTTGTCATCCCATCCACGCCTGTCTTCCGAGTTTTTTTAAATTTTTGTAATGTTTTCCACCCAAATCTTTAGAACCCCCCCCCCCTCCATTACGTACTCTATGTCCTGCCAATCTTAATTAAATAGTTCCAACAACACTGGATGAGAAATGCACGTACAGTACTAACAACGAAAGCTCTTTGTGAAATACACATCCAGTCTCTCGTCATCACCTGCCGTAGCTCCAAATATTCAATACCTTGTTTCAAAACACCATTATCTTTACCCTGTCATTCGACATTAACTTCTGCGTCATCAAATTAGAGATTTATATTAAAAATCTCACAGAATTTCTAACCAATTGGTGCACGAAGGCGGCAAGGTTGTCAGCCCTACTCACCGATCGCCTTTACCCCTTCGACTCCCCTTTTCTGTTAGCTCAGTCGGCCCCACGGCCAAAGTACGGCCGGAGGGGCTAAGTAACAGCCCCATCGGGAATCGAACCCACGACCTTCCGGCTTGTAGCGCAGTGCTTCAACCAACTGCGCCACCGCGTGCTGCATAAGGGAAAGAGTATCAACTAAATAATCTCAGTTTCTCCATGAAAATTCCTAACAACTACCTACCATTACCGAACCCTGTGCGACAAACGTAAGACATGGGCGCTCTATTCACTGCAAGACAATATACAGGGTGGCGCGGAGCCGACTGACACATTTCAAATTTGAATATTGCGCCGGCGCGATAGCTTGTCGTGGTTGGAGTGATGGGGAACGGTAGAGGAGAGGACGCCATTTCATATGGTTAGTCTCAATGGAGCGTTGGAACGTGCAACAACGTGTTATCTGTGTTCGTAGTTTCGGCGACATCGCTTGGCCTGCTCGGTCGCCCGACCTTAGTGTACCAAATTTTTTCCTGTGTGGGTTCCTGAAAGACCGTGTGTTCCGGAGGCGTATCATGACTATTCAAGAACTCAAACAAGCTGTTGTTGACGAAGTTGCGGCTATTGATGAGGACCTACGGAGGCGCGTGTACGGCAACTTGCAGACACGCCTGCAACAATGCATTGATGTAAACGAAGGCCATCTGGCTGATGTTCAGAAAATAAGCTTGTAATCTGTGGGTAATAAATAGCATACTTGGACGTATTTATAGACGGTTTCGCTTATTTTTCCTTGTTTCCATATATTATCTATGACCATTTGAAATGTGTCAGTCGGCTCCGCGCCACCCAGTATATATACATTACTTGTAACTGTGTAAACAGACTGAGTCAACTGCGCTTCTTCTGAACTGCAATACTATGCACGAGTTCCTATCTCCTTCTGACGACTTTGCCTCTATTTTTTTTTTTTTTTG
>Ga0136643_10005957_pt1 | contig 17357 bp, 15 predicted proteins | sample TergutLab28metaG_FD_96883 | JGI IMG/M metagenome (GOLD analysis project Ga0136643, IMG submission 96883) | Labiotermes labralis P1 segment gut microbial communities from Petit-Saut dam, French Guiana - Lab288 P1 (version 3) (version 3) | ecosystem: Host-associated > Arthropoda: Insects >... | reverse complement strand
ATCCATCTTAATATTATCCTCCTAACTCCGCCTGGGTCTTCCAAGTGGTCTCTTTCCCTCATGTTTCCCCCACCAAAACACTGTATGCACCTCTCCTGTCTCCCATAAGTGCCACATTCCCTGTCCATCCCACTCTTCTTGACACGATCGCCCGACTAATATTTGGTAAGTGCAGATCACAAAGCTCCCCGTTATGCAGTCTTCTCCATTCCGCTGTCACCTCGTCGCTCTTAGACCCAAATATCCTCCTCAGCACCCTATTTTCAAGACCCACAGTCTATGTTCCTCCAGCAATGTCACAGACCGAGTTTCACACCCATACAAAACAACAGGCAAAATTATAGTTACAATCTGAATGCTGCATTCTTATATTGCCCTCGATCTGTCCGTGCCCAGTTCTCACCAATTACCAATTAGTCACCCGTAGAACAAAACTGCTGCACGGTATAGTTGCCATGCCTAGGAGTCTGCTAGCAAGAACCGGTCGGTCGGTCGGGCGGGCGGCCATCATCATAGGTCTAAAGGGAAAGGAAGAATGCCAAGGCAGAGGGGAAAGGAGGGGAAGCATCAAAGGCGCCCGCGGTGCAAAACGTCTGTTTGTCTGCAGCTTGTTTTTGTGGGCAGGTTCTCAGCCAAGCCATGCCACTGCAAGCTGTTTATCTACCTGCTCCTAACACTGTCCGTCTTACTCAGGCACCATGCCTTCAGATACTACGGTTCGAAACTGGATCCGAAAAACAACCATTCTTTCGCCGTTATCATTGATTCTTACGTCTTAAGCAGGCTTTGTCACGCGTAAGAAACATCAGCTCTCATGAAGGATCCTGCTCCATGCACTTCTCATGTTACATCTGTAACGATTCGCGTCCAGCTGTGGGACACATCATCTCTTCAGGAGACGGAATGAGTTTTCTGCGGGATAGCAACACGATTTTAGGTGCGTTCGGAAAACCGCGAAAAGCGATTGTTAACTTCTGTTCGCCCGCAAGGAACAACTCGGCCCCCACTGCACAGACTGTAATGAAAATTGATATTTGATTTTTTTTTCGGAAATGTGTTTAGAAAATTAAAGTTCCATTAAAATTTGCCAAGAATAACGGGCACTTCACATGAAGACCAATACACGTTTACGATGTATCTTGCTCAGTTTTTATTCTGGTAATTAAACCGAAAAGAATGAGAGAGGCAAGGTATGAATTAGTACGTATGGACAGCACAGGTGTATACACGGTTTTGGTGGTGAGACCTGAAGGAAAGAGACAATTTGGGAGACCCGGGTGTAGGCGGGAGAATAATATTAAGATGGATCTCTCAGTAAGTGGGATGGGGACATGGACTGGATTCTGTCTCAGGATAGGGGTAGGTGGCGGTCTGTTGTGGATGCGGTAATGAACCTTCGGGTTGCATAAAATGTGGGGAATTTGACTAGCTGAGAACCGGTTACCTTCAACAAACGTCTCGGCTCCACTGAGTAAATAAATAACTCGCTCATTTCCTCTTAGAATGACAGAGATTTTAGACAAAAGTAGTATACAAAACCAAAACACAAGTTTGTGCTCAGTAACTTTTCCCCCGAAAATCGTGCCGTTTGTGAAAATGTGGAAAAATATCGTACAGCCGAACAGGCCAATACAATACGGCACATTCGCACTGCATGCTTGATTAACCTAAGACCACAGACACACACAACTCAGAAATATGTAATACTTATTGCTTTTACACGGAAAAAAATGTTAACGCGAACGCGACTCAATGTAACGTTCATATGTACAAGGCCCGTCTCGTTCAGTACCGTTTAGACCAGTGTTTCTCAACCGCCGGGCCCTGGCATCAATTATACCGCACCGCGAGAGGTTCTCCTGGAATTTGTCATTTTAGTTTTCTAAGCAATTTTCATGAATAAATGTATTATAGTGGAAATATTCTGAGAATAATATTCATGAATGTGTCGAAAAACTCAGACCCAGATGTTGGCTTGAAGAAACTAAAATATGCTACAATATTCCTTTAGTCCAGTGATTGAACTAATTTAAATGTAATTTTATATTTGTCAACATGACACACCGTATACATAAGTGTACTAATACTCTTTATGATTATGCCATAATTAATTATGAATACTTACGTTAGTTTAATATATGAACTTAAAAACATGGAAAGGTATTTACGAATAAATCTGTTGGGACCGGGCCCTCGTCTTATGAAAAAAGAATTTACCGGGCCGCGGTCTCACAAAGGTTGAGAAACACTGGTTTAGACGACATATCCGAGGTTCAGGTGGAGGTGACTTTAACCACTCCTACCGCCTTCTCGGACTTGGTGTGTCGTACTTCGGTAAGCTGGTACCCCAGCGTTCCGGAGAAAAGTGTGTAGAACAATACTCTATCCTGAAGATGGCGGCAGAACGTTCCTCCAAAACGCTGGATACCAACCTTTCAAATTACAAGGAGTCTCATCCCAGTACACGGTAATCTTAAATCACGGGTACTCCGTTCTGGTGCCTAAGATTTTTGGACCCCTGACCATTATTTAGATGAATTTCAGGTTTCAGGGCGTGAATAAAAGTTAAACTTCTAGGGCATATATAGCTGTGAGTCTCCAACGGACACTGTTAACTGTTTGGACAAACGAACACCACTGACACTGAAAATCACGGAAGACATAAATACACCCTGGACAAAATGCAATGTCCGAGCAGGTGCTACATACAGTGAAGGTCTGAACAAGAGGACGGTAAAGTCGCTGTATTGCAACAGAAGGGTCATTTATATCAAAGCATTTCAGTCAATAAAGCGAGTGACAATGGGTTAAGCGGAGTTCAACTCCGGGGAGGAAGGATTTTTCCGCCCACCGCTATATGCTATGAATGTGAGGCCCATCTGGTATCTGGGGCTTCCTGCCCGGACATACGGTGTCTCCACTGCTCAAAATATTGTATTCTGATGTGCTCGTGGCAGTGCATATCGATATTATAATTTGCTACACCAGTTCCTGTGAAACTGTAATGTCTCTTTCTCAAGAGAATGCAGCTGACCTTCACAGCTTGCGTAAGAATCCCTTAACCCTCGCGACGACGGTGGGAGTAAAACGTATAGATCCTGTCAAAAACAACAGTCTCTATCACTGTACGGTGTAATTCTTTTTTCGTTTATAACAAGCCCAAGGTCAAATTTACACACAAATCTTAACACACAGAACATAACACGCAATAACTCTATTCTCTCTCTCTCTCACACACATACACACAAAACACGACTGCACTTTAGCCAAACGTAATTTTAACTGGAATATGTCCGTTACTGGTCACAAACAAGGAACAAACGCCTTTCTACAGCGCAAACACTGCCAAGGTCAACTGCAAACTCCACAGTCAGTACCTATATGTATCTACCGAACAGCATGACATCATATCCCTGGACACAGCAAATATTCAATCACTACCACAAGAACTTCAAAACACACTACATTATGTATCTTTCCTCGGGAGGTATTTCACATCAATTGAAGCCCAGTCTCCCTTTTATACCTGAGCTCTGTAAACTGTCAGAACGAATTTGAACTGACAGGCTATGGACCTCTGCTTCACAATGTTAGCCATAACTCCAGCCCATTATGTTCAATAATGGGTCATGACATCACAGTACTAGAGCCTGGCAGTGATGTTATGGAAAAAAAAAACAGCACATTTGTTCAATTCGAAATACAAACTTCTGTACCAATATGTTTTTTATGTCGAGCCTCACAGAGTATGTTGGGGATAAACCAAGAAATTCCACCGCTGAAGAATAATAATCTACACAACATGTATATAGCTATCAACATTCTAATACAGCAATAACTAGAATCTGGTACACATGTTCACATGCAAACAATTCCCCAATTCTCCACTTATCACTTTCTTCACATTAAATATTCTGTATTTTGTCCACACACTATATTTATGTATCACTGTCACAACAAAGCCTGCCATGTTCACATTTACTTACTTACTCCATGGTGCAGAGTCCTTCTTGAGCAGCTAACTATTTTGCATCTAGTCAAGAAATTCCCCGCATTTCACAGAACCCCAAGGTTCATTACCGCACTCACAAGTGTCTGCCAACTGTCTCTATCCTGGGCCAGTCCAATCCAGTCCATATACCCACATCCCACCTCCTGGAGATCCATCCTAATATTATCCACCCATCTATGCCTAGGTCTCCCAAGTGGTCTCCTTCCCACCAGTTTCCCCACCAAGACCCTATACACCCCCCTCTCCTCACCCACACGCACCACATACCCAGCCCATCTCATTCTTCTCAATTTTATCACCCGCAAAATATTGGGTGAGGAGTACAAATCATTTAGCTCCTCGTTATGCAATCTCCTCCATTCCCCCGTTACCTCGTCCCTCCTAGGTCCAAATATTATGTTCACACACACACACACACACACACACATACATATATATATATATATATATAAACAATTATATTAAACGTTACTCTGCAATACAAAAATGTAGATTTTATTTAAGACTAACAATAAAACTGGAATGTTACTAGCAACCGAAAAGGACAGAAACGTGTAACCACAGTCTAAGTTCAGTATGTCAACTGAAATGCCTCGATTGAAATAAGGAAACCGGTAGAAGGTTCAAGTTTAAGCAGCATATTCATGCAATTAGAAATACTCATATCATACTCTACCTTTGTACAGAACATTCTAGAAATTGACTACAATTCAGGAAACACTGGACATACTATGGATATGCCTTATGTTATGGAAGATAGTGGAAATATGCCATATTCCATACGCACAACATTACCAGAATGTTTCGAGGTTAGGCACCCCATTGTGCAGTCATGTAATAATTATGTATACTATAAGTCAACACAACTAAGTATCTGTCACTTAATGCACCATATATTGACATTTAAAATATAATCAACTAAATAAAATACCTAAGTCCAGTGAGAACAGTCCTCTGTGAGAAGCTAGCAGGTACTCAGCCAGTCAAGAAATTTCCCGCATCTTATGAAACCATAAGATTCATTATTGCATTCACAACTGCCTGCCACCTGTCCCTATTCTAAGCCACATCAAATCATTCCATGCCTCTCACCCCTCCCCCCAAACCATTTCTTGAAGTTCCATCACAATATTATCCTGCCATCTATGCCTGGGTCTTCTAAGTGGCCCCTTTCCCTCAGTTTCCCCACCAAAGCCCTGTATGCACCCCTCCTTTCCACCACACATGCTTCATGCCCCTCCATCTTTCTTCTTGATCTGATCACCCGAATAACATTTGGTAAGGAGTACAGATAATTCAGAACCTAATTATGTAATTTTCTCCACTCCCCTGTTACCTTGCCCTTCTTAGGTCCCAAATATCCTCCTCAGCACAATATTCTCAAACACCCTCAGCCTATATTCCTCCCTGAATGTAAATGAACAAGTTTTGCACCCATACAAAGCCATCCCAATTATAGTTGTATATATTTTAATATGTGTCTTTATAACTTTGGACAACACACTAGTTTTACCTACATTTTTATACGGGTCAGAAAATTGGACTCTAACAGCCTTACAAAGATGAAGAATTGAAGCGGCAGAAATGAAGTTACTGAGACCTCTGGCAGGCTACACCCCTTATGATCACAAAATAAATGACTACATATGCCACGAACAGCGGATTACAGGCATACTAGACAAGATACCTGAATACAGACGGAACTGTCTTTCACACTTGCAAAGAATGCCACAAAACTGAATCAAAACAAAAACCTAAGTAACAATCTATTGCAAAGAAATACTTCATAATGTTTCCAACCTAAAACACTAAAGCAGATACAGTCGACTTTCACAGCTATTACAGACGTACAAAACAGATGCTGGAAAACACTATGACACACCTTGTTGAAATAGTGTGACAACAGAGGAACTGAAATACACCCAAGGGTGATATGATGATCCAAAAAGAAGTGAATCATATATACATAGCTAGGAACATGATACATTTACATCTTACACATTATATTACAGATACAAAAACCCCTTAAACCTCAAATGACATGGGAGTACCAAGACATTACTCAAACTGATAACGTACTGTGACAACAAGTTAGATCTAGCCATCACATAACCAAGATTACTACACAGGGTTTCGAAAGACAAAGGAATCGACATATTTTTGTGTATCTAAAATAAAAAATAAAAATAAAAAAAAAAGCTTCAAGCCACTAGTCTTTGTCATGTAGATACGATGTGCTTTTTGTGAGACACGAAATTAATTATATATATATATATAACTAATTAGACACATGCTGTAAAGCCTAAAATATTCTTCCAATACTTGAAGCAGTTCACTTAGCTATTAAGAGCAGTAAAAATAACTCACTTCTACCAAAAGAAATACAATGATTGGAAGCCACATCTGCAATTCACCACCCGAAATAAACTTTGATACGTTCCAGCATACAGCTCTCCAGCATTTACACATCACTCGTGTGTTTGTGTACATGTTGCAAATGTTTCTACAAGTATTTGACAATCACTTGACATTCCAGTTCATTCTTGCAATGCCAACCCCTTGGCCGATTTTTAAACTATGCAAAAAGGTAAAAACCATATGGCGAGAGAGTGGGAAAGTGTCATGGCTAGGAAAGGACCACATACAAAGCAAGAGATTTGCAACCCACAGCAGTGCTCATTCAGGAAACTAAATCATTCCTGAATACTTCACTTTTGCTGGTGTATAAAGTTCAATTTTCCAAAAACCTTCATGTAACGAGAGATTATTGGAAAACAAACAAAAGAATTCTTACATATTTTGCTCTACAGGGAACAATTGCAGAGTGTGTTACTGTAAGAATATGAACACCTATGGTCATCTAAGTAATACTAAACAATCCAGTTCCCACCTCACAGAAAACACAGTCCATTCCCAACATGAAGACCAACCAGTTACACTTACAGAGCTAATACATTTATTGTCACAAATATCTTAAGTCCATAGATGCATTCCACGACCTTAATATTAAATCATGTATTATAGATATTTACCACTGTGTTTTAGGAGATTAAGAGAAAGCTAGTGGTTTAGTCTGCTGGTTTTTGTGTTTTAACTCACTTCCTGGAAAGACTAACACTCTTTATCAGACTTTTGCCTTGGGACATTTAGCTGTAGATGTTCGGATAATATTAAAATTGATACCTGAGAAATGGGTGTAGCACTATAGAAACATGGCTGATCTGCTTCAGAATAATAACCAACATCTGGGTTACACTAAAGGCAGAAACATGTTTACCAAATGAATGACTATCACTTTTCAAGAAAGATGCAGTACCATGGCGTTACTCAGATATTAAATTCCATGAAACTTCATTTTACAAATACAGATTAAATGAGATGTAAGGTTTACACAGAAGGGCAGCTTTTGGGATGCTACAGCATGTGGTTTTGTAGATGGTCTCCTCTCCAAAGAAACCTACTACCTCCATCTTCTGGGTACACGTCCTGACAATTTGCAATGTAACCAACTGATTGTTGCTATTGCAGTTAAAATAACGCACAACTGTGATAAAATCACATTCCTGGATTATTAAAAATGTACAGTTCTGCCAAGTTACCGCGTACCTCCCAAGTCCGGACGCTATAAACTCTAATGCGTGAAAGAAAACTAGCCGGTAGAATAATATAAATACTATACCCCAACGTGTATCTTGAAGCCATTCGTTCCCTTTTCCGATCTAGTGGTGAATAAACACCCCAATTCAAATACCCGTAATTCATTCACACATAACCAAAGTCACGTACACATTTAAAATATAGTCACATACAATTACCTCTAACCTACAAGATTTTTATTTAATTTCAGATCATTGCGGGAAATATTTAACACATGTATGTCACAACACATTCACTTAAAAACGTGTTTAAAAAACACGAACTTCACTCGCAATTTGGTAACAACTCACCTTACAAATACCTGTGCCGTTCCACACTACCAAGGCGCAAGAAACAAAATCGTTCCTCGTGTAAATCCAAGTTATGCACAGTATACACACAGCATCACAGAAAAATGTATTAACAACAAAATAAATTAATATTACACAACCTTTCACTATAAAACAATGTCAACATTAACAAAAAGAAATTACACTTGACGTCCTTTTCTTAACAGACATGCTGGAAGTCTCTCTGGTGGTAATTTCTTGAAACACATTTCAAAGCTCGACCAATAGGAAAGCAACTGGACAAATATAAAACAAACGTGAATATACCATACATAAAAGATCCGAATTCGGGTAGAAACCAAACTAAGTTATGAAAATAAAAGTATAAGTCAGTACGCAATAAGAAAAACATATCAAGCTGTAAATATCACAAAACTACACCATTCTCCTTTAGCGTAGTAAGTCGATGTTGCTGCGATCTGTGGAGCCCTAACAGTATTATATACACAGGTTTATTGTTCCCCGTATTCGTAGCAGATGGCAGAAGTGACCAGACGTAGTTTACTTTTAACCCTTGCCTGTAATCACTTCAGAGAGCGTGTGTTCTTGTATTGTTGTATTTTACGTCCTAGGTTCCGAAGTTTTATGAATGAGAAAAGTTAGTCTCATGCTCCGACCGTTTTTAACTATCTATGAGTCACTTCCGCTCGGTACGACATAATCGTTTTAAGTGTCGTAATAAAGAAGAGAGCTCCGTGAAATATCGTTGATATGCTATTCGTAATGTGGTAGTTACGTGTGGTCTATTAACCCTTTAAACGCCGATTTAAATCCCATCTGCCATTTGCTGTCGTTATTAGGAGCTCACCATATTTTTCCACGTTAGCAGGATAAGGGTTAATGAAATGCTGGTATCACGAGATCCATAGTTGTTGACTGTCTGCTTCCCTCAGAATCGTTCATTAATTTGATGGATCAAGGTGGTCAATATTCTTTCACTTTAGCTCTCATGTCCTTTCTCTTTATTCAATAACAAAGAATTTTGTGTATTACACGTACAGTCAAACACAACTATATTTCACCTAGTACAGTATGAACTACATTTTTCGGCCCTATATGTGGGCCATCTCCAGGTTGTGATTTAACTTACAGAGCAGCTATACAAGATGTGCGGGGTGTTGGGAATTAGGGGGGAGGGGGAACGAGATCTCGTTGTTTCAATAGTGGGTATCATGACCTAGGGCTGTTACAAGTGGATTATCATTAGTTGTTTATGTACACAAGTCAAGATTCTCTTTAGTCCTTGCTATTTGTTGGTGGCTGGTCGGCGGGTTTCGGCCACTGCGGGACGCACAACATATTCGGAGACATTGACATAATTGTTATATTTTTATGTCTTGATGAGACGCGGAATAATTGGCGTCCCGAAGAAATTATGCGGGACAAAGATCTTTAGACCACATAACACAGGGACTGCTGAGGGGAAACCGGGATAAATTGGAGCCATACCTATGAAATGTAAATTCGTACGTTAGTTACATGAATACTTTAACAATTACCAACTAATTTATTTAATGTTTCCTATATTTCAACGTAATCCCTTATCAGCCATGAACAGTGAGGTCTCAGTTTTATCGCAATTCTAAGATTTTCAGTTTACTTACTCCCTTACGTTCGAATTCTGGAATTGTAATTAAAAGTACGTATTGGTATTGCTGGACATACGAAATTAGAATGCCCCGTTTTCACTGTCAATGGTTTGCTACTTGTCATTATACTCACTGTCGATGTTTGTCTGTGACCACGACCGAGTGTGGAACAGTACTCGATAATCATATTAGTCGATATGTTATCGATACGTTCGAGCATATAACGAACGAAACGAAGAGGGACCGTCTTGTTTCTGTCGACAAAAATGGCAAATTTGCGGCAAACTCCATTGACTTGTAGTGGGCATACAAGACCAGTAGTGCATTTAGCATTCAGTGATGTAACCGAATGCGGATATTTTCTGATTTCAGCCTGCAAAGGTGGGTTGTGTTCCTAAGGAGCCTTAGTGTTATAACTTGCATAGTTACCTTGGCCTCATTAAGTGCTGATAAAGCAAAAGCCTAATTCTCGATATATACTCTGTGCTGTGATACCAGAAAAGCCAAATTTAGGGCAGATATAAAGACTCGTCTTTTCTCAGAAATCGCAAGGGATGTTTAAAAGTTATCGTTTTTCTGAGTCGAGTTAGTTGATGGAAAAACATGTTGGTGCCTGGGAACAAGGTGTATGTCAACCGCGTAGTTATGTGTATTTGTAACTTGTTTTGGGTTATTTTAAGCGTGAATACGGAAATTAAATTCCGGTTTAGGTCTTGATTTTTTTTTGTTTTTAACAGTTGTTTAGATATTTACGTAATATGTATACGAAACTGTTCATAATGTTAACAGATGGGAAACCAATGCTACGACAAGGTGATACTGGAGATTGGATTGGTACGTTTGAAGGCCACAAAGGGGCTGTGTGGGGAGTAGCCTTAAATCCACAAGCAACGAGGGCTGCAACAGGAGCTGCAGATTTCAACGCAAAAGTATGACAGCTTGCAGATGCAAGGGATGCTACTTTTTTATTTTTATTAAAAAGAACTTTAAAGGACTTGAGGATTTTTTGCTTGTGAAGATTGTCATTGTGCTAAGGAGTTTTAGATTTACAGGTCTGGGATGCAGTGACAGGGGAGGAAGTCCACTCATTTCAACACAGCCACATTGTAAAAAGTGTAAACTTTTCATCTGATAGCACACTGTTTGTAACTGGTAGCAATGAGAAACTCGTCCGCATATTTGATCTCAATAAGCCTGAAGCAAGTGAGTAAACAAAAGCCCTAATTTATAGTTTTTATTGTTTACTGTACTGTTGTATGGATCAGGTTCTAATGCCAACTAAATTAATGTTCTTAGTATTCTGAGTGTTATGAAGGCATCAGCATACTCTACTAAAATCGTTCTTTGTCATGGCTTGATAATTACGATGTGGTACTTTTTAATCATTTAATTTTTTAAATTTTAAGCTTAAACATTATAAGGATAATCATAATTCTGTTTGTTAACTGCTTGTAGATTATTGTGACATGAGCCTGTGAGGATGGTTCTGTACAGGACCAAAACATGTTGGGGCTATAATATGATATGATCTTAACAGTGATAATGTATGATGCTGGTATTTTTTTAAAGAAATATTGACTGATTTCTTTTGATCTGCAGTAATGTGCTTCAGAGTTCTGCTTAATTTCATATTGGCTTTTGCAGGTCCAACAGTTTTCTCAGGTCATACATCAGGAATTCGGCACGTGATATTTTTTCGTGGTGACACACATTTGGTGACCTGTGCAGATGATCGGACACTGAGGGTGTGGGATCGCACATCTGGCCAGGTACATGTGTGTTATATGTGGGCAGCTGTGCTATTGTGTCGTGGCCAAGTATTGTGATGTGAAACTTTTGTGGATTTTTTAATTCTCTTTACTCGTGTAAAACATATACCATTCATCTTGTATATATAAGGAAGTACTAACAACCTTGATGGAAATGGTATACAAAGGCTTGTGGAAGCGTGTGTTATGAAAAAATAGTGTAAAAGATTTTGTGGAAGTGTGCCCTGTTCTGTAACAAAAATGGTGTAAAAGATGTGGCATTGTGCATTGTTAAATAACACCAGTGGTGCACAAGATGTGGCGGTGTGCTGTGTTATGTGATGTAAGTTAGGTTTTCCATAATTGTAATATAGAGAATTCAGACTTGACAGATTGTATGAGAAGTTTCTCACTGTTTCTGATAAGACTGTTTTTTGTCGAAATCATATATACAACTTCAATTCTTACTAAAATGTTAATTAATATATGTCAAGCACAACTATTTTATTGTATACGAGGTCTCATATACAATAAAATAGTTGTGCTTGTTGTATATTAATTAGTGTTTTAGTATATTCATAGCACATCGTGATGTCTTCCATCAGTTCAATTCATACTTTATGGAACTTGCAATCTGTTCATTGTGAAGGTTAATTGGTTACCACTGTTCAGGGAAGTAATCAGTGTTTGAGAACGGTATGAAACATGGAACTACAGTGTGTGACAAAATACAGAGTTTCTTAACATAAAAGCAGGTGGGACATATGGTTACCACCAGGCATTAAAGTCAAACACATGTTTGGCTAAGCAAATGATGCATTCCACCAGAACCAGTTATTAATCTTGATATGTTTTGTTAAAAGTTATTTGGTGTGAAGGCTACTAAAAATGTTTCTTACTAGGCGTGTAAGTACACTTGACAGTCTGTCAATCAACCATTTAATCCGAAATATTTCTAATTCAGAAAAGAATTCCAAGAGACATTTAGACGTCATGTGTTGTATAGGATTTTTTTTACTTTTCAGGTGTGGCATCCCTGTTGTGTTTTCAGTAATTACGTGGGCCAGGTAGCTCAGTCATTATAGTGACTGACTACACGCTGGACGGTCCGGGATCGAATCCCGGTAGGGCGATATTTTCCGCCCGTCCAGACCGGCTCTGGGGACCAACCAGCCTCCTGTAAAATGGGTACCGGGTCTTTCCCGGGTGTAAAGTGCAGCTGGGGCGTGCTGCTGACCACCCACCCCCTTCTAGTGCCACGGTCGTGGAAGAGTAGAGCTATACCTCTACCCACCCTCTGGGCCACACCGGGCCTGTAATGGGTTCACTTTACCTGTTTATTAATAAAATGTATGCAAGTTTTCAGTCTAACACAACCTGTATTGTATAAAATATAATTAAAAGATCATATCAGTGGCGTGTTTCAGCTTCTTATAATGCCATCTTCAGGCTGCAACTCCAAAGGCATTTTTGATAATAGAGTAGGCAATGTCCTTAAAATAACAAGATCTCATTTTTTTATCCCATATTCTAATGTAAATGAGATCTCATATTTTAAGGACATTTCCAATTGTGTATCCAAAATGCCTTTTGAGTTGCAGCATGAAAATGGCTTTATAAAAAGCCAAAACATGTGTTTGATATGATGTGATATATTTGTTTACTGCAATTGGGTTGACACTCGGTGGCAGTAGTACAGTACACACAAACAATACGTAGAACAACAGAATCGACACCGACAGTACATAGAACAACACAATTAACCAATTGGGAACAGTGCAGGCTGTGCTCTGTCCTTGCCAGTTATACCCTGGCATTTGCCTTACAACTGAGGAAAAAGCACGGAAGATTCTCAGTCATGGTAGCCGAAGAGTGCCAGTTGGCACGTTGAAAACAGAATATTATTTTATAATTATATTTTATGTAGTAACGTTTGTGTTAGACTGAAAACCTATATACACTTTATTAAGTGCTAAGGAGATTCAGCATTTTGACACGTGCAAGACAAGGATAGGTGACTGTCAGAGTGTTATTTGAAAAATTCCCTAATTGAAGGCTAGAGTGCGTTAGCAATGGAAGTCCGTGTCCCCAGCTCATCTGTGGTCCCACTTGATTCTGTTTACAGGAAGTACAGAAGTTGGACTTCAGTGCTATCCCGAGCAGCCTGGAGGTTTCACGTGATGGCTCGACACTCACCGTCACACACGGCAACGTGGTCAGCTTCTGGGATGCACAGAGGTAGGAACCACTTCTGTACTCTGATGAAGCATGGAAGGTAGTGTAATGGAGTATTTACTGTTGCGTTTTATTTGCAGCTTGAAGAAAATCCGAGAGTTTACGGTGCCAACTCAGGTGAATTCAGCCTCTCTTCATCCAGACAAAACAATTTTTGTATGTGGTGGTGAAGATTTAAAGATGTACAAGTTTGACTACACCACGGGAACAGAGATAGGTAAAGTGCAGTACAGAACAAGAGTTTGTATCCTTGAAAGATTAAATGAATCTTCAATGTGCATAATTCAGTGTCACAGATTATATACAAAGTATTTTTGGCCATTGAGTTTTGGTTGTTTGGGGTGTGGTATGGCACAGTCTCCATATTCACTTCCATAATGTGACTTTTATATCTAGTCAGTGCAGTGACACGCCACTGGAGTGTACAGTCAGGTAGAACAGCTTCAGTTCCCTGCAGGATCCCAGATTTTCTTCTTTTCCACTACATCTGTACTGGTTTTAAGGCTCTTCCCCATCATGAGATGCCAACCACTTGCCTTCACCCTGCTTCTCATCCTATATTCATGGTGCTGTAATGTGTGCACAACTTTACTTTATGCCCCTGTGCTGTAGTTATTACATACTTTGTGGTATGAGACCTACACATGTAAAAATGTTTTACATTCAGAGAGACAGGAAGTTCAGAATAAGATGAAGAAAGTCCTAAGTCTCACTGTGAAAACTTCAGGGACCTTGTGCCTCTGATATGTATTGTCCTGTGTAGGTTGTTTGTTAGGTTTTGACTGGCATACAACATAGCGGAACTGAAGGATGGGTTTGCTCTGTTTAGAATAGTATTTGGTGTTGAGTTCTTATGGTCCTGATGCACCTAGGCCTTAAACAGGCCCTTTTTGCCCCGTATTTTGATACTAGATTAAAGGAGCCCTGTTGCTTCACTAAAGTTCCAGATGGCCCCTATACTTAGATTCATAATATACTCGGGGTCCAAAAAGAAGGAACCCCGACTGGGTTTGTGTGTACTATAAGTGGCAAGGGCCAGTATTGAGTTTTACTTGCTGTTATTGTTAAGCAAGCGTGTCACTGCAAACCTTATGCTTTAAAGTTTTATTCACTGCCATCTGCAATGTAATTACAGTGAATTAAAACAAGTATTGTATATTAGTATATGTACTTAGTTTTACGGGTGTATATCTGTTTTATTTCAGAACAGTATTTGATATTGACTGGGCAGTAAAAACTGACACAGCTTTAGAAGTGGGAAAATGTTTCTTGTTGAACTTAGGTTTTGAGAATGGTGATTTCCCTTTATTTGAGTACATATGTTAACTACCAGATTTTGATTCATGCAGTAATATTCCTTGGTGTGTTGCAGAATCATTCAAGGGTCATTTTGGACCTGTCCACTGTGTACGCTTCTCGCCTGATGGTGAACTGTATGCATCAGGGTCTGAAGATGGAACACTACGTCTGTGGCAGACGACTGTCGGTAAGACGTACGGTCTGTGGAAGTGTGTAGACAGTAACCCAATACCAACAGAGACAGTTTCTCCACCCAAGGAAGTGCCTGCAAGCTAAAACAAAATGCGTACTGTTATCACAGTGGTAAAGTGACTGGAGGTGTTTAAAAAAAATGGACAATAATTTCGATGACTATTTATTATTATGTATATTTTGTAATTGTGAAGGCTAAGTCCTGTTGAAGTCTTATTCTTACATTGACTTGTCAGGCAATGTCATTTGCCTCAAATTTTCTGTTAAAAGGATGAACATTTAAGCTTACACGGTCTTATTCTGTTATTGTGTACTTTTGTATTGTCCAGTACGTATGAATTGTCTGAAAATGCTGTTGCTCTGTTATGCTATGTGACAAATTTGTGTGGATGATATCGCTTCTTTGATGCGTTCCATACGTGGGAGCGATCAGTTTCTAAATCTTTTATTGTAAAAATGTGCGCAATGTCCAGAAACCTCTGTCAGGAACATGACTATGCATGGAAGAGTATTTGCTGTTAATCCTTACTGGTCCAAAAGAATTTTATTGATTTGATGTAGTAGTCTGGACTCTGCCCCTCCACAAGAATTTCAACTTGAAATCTGTTTAAGAATGATCTCTGTGAATAGTTTTATTATGGCCCCACAAGAATTTTATTGATTCCACATAGTAGTATGGAACCTGTGCCTCACAGAAATTCAAACTTTAAATTTGTTTTACAATTATTTCTCAGCGTTATGATGCTTTTTGTTAGCAAGTGCTAGATGGTGGTCAGTAAACTAAAAAAAATGACAGGCAGCAGCTAAAAACTCCGAAGATTGCCTTGCTGCAGGATAAGGTGACATATAATGTTCATATTAACATATGGACTGGTGTTGAGACTATCACACCACAATACATTGACAGCTCCTTATTAACACACACAGCTAATGTGTTAAGATGGGACCATAAAATATTTATTTTATGTAGCGAATTGGTTTTATTGGTGTTAGATACTTTTGTAATGATTTGAAATGGGACTTCAAAAATATTTCCTTAATACTGCATGTTACTTAAATTGGTTATGGTGGTATAGTATTACATAAATATGTTCTTTATTTTAAGAACTGATCAGATTGTGATCACAGCCATGAAGTATTAACAAAGTTTTCCATACATCGCATGAATCCCTTTTCCGTTCTACTTACTTCACCCTGACTCCTACCGACAGCAAATTTGTATGCGGATTTGAATAGAAAAGAGCCTTTGATGTAGAGAAATTTTAAAATCTTGCCATTTGCAAGATTTGGGTTTTCACACGAAGTGTTGATGAAGGTGTTAAGCTGTGTCAGCCAGTGGATAGTTAACCAAAATATAGGAAAAGCATTCTGCCTCCATCTTCATATTCTGCGAGTCCAGGAAGAGTGACAGACATTGAACGTGAAGCAGTACAGTCCTGTGAGATGTTGGTAGCTTTTGACCAGTTGACACCAGAAGACCTGAAACTTCCTGCTGTTTGTCATTTGCAGAGTGAACTACCAGACGGGATATCAAAAACTAACACTTCAGGAAATGCCCACAGAGTGTTGCATGTCTGATGTGATCATTCTGTTATTGTTCCTAGATGTTAAATTTGTGAATACTTTTCAGAAAAACAAATGCTAAGCTTTTTAATGCAACACTGTACAGTTCTTCTGTGTCAAAGCAACAGATGTGCAGTCCATCACTGAGGTATTGTAAGTGGGAGATTTACCATCAGTATCTCTTCAAAGGTGATTCTTGATACAAACCATTGATTGTGCTCAATGCTAGATGCTTTGCTATTTCTTCATCCTAAGCTCATATCTCACAGAGAACACTGTCCTGATTGTAATGGCCAGTTATTGCAAGAAGTCTTTAACACACTTTAGTCTTGATGTGAAGTGTCTGTTGTTTTTGTCCAGTTATAGTGAAAATTTTACTGTGTTGACCAATTTTAGTAAAAATCTCAAATAGGTAGTTTCGCTAAAATCCATGTGTTGGAAGTTTCTCTCTTCTATGTGGATGGACAAACATGGCAAGGCTTGTAGGCACTATTTGCGATTGTTTTGTGAATGTGCCTAGAAAACAAATATAATAAGACTTGGCTGGGATGTGGCAGAAGACTTCTTATAGTGGACTTGTATGGGAATTTTGATGTTTTGTTGACCGTGCATCTCAGTAATTAACCAACTTGATGCACAAAATTTTTGTTTTACAATAAGTTTATTTCATGCCTCTACATGTTTCGAGCACCATGTGCTCGAAACATGTAGAGGCATGAAATAAACTTATTGT
>Ga0136643_10005956_pt1 | contig 17358 bp, 9 predicted proteins | sample TergutLab28metaG_FD_96883 | JGI IMG/M metagenome (GOLD analysis project Ga0136643, IMG submission 96883) | Labiotermes labralis P1 segment gut microbial communities from Petit-Saut dam, French Guiana - Lab288 P1 (version 3) (version 3) | ecosystem: Host-associated > Arthropoda: Insects >... | reverse complement strand
CTTCTCATGTATCCCTCCCGATGTAAATTTAGTAGTACAGCTTCAAGTTCTTGTATATGTGTTAAAAACGACTGCCACCGGGTGAAAACCCAATTGCAGTTAAATAAATATTATTATTATTAGATTACTTGACTCTTAAATGGATAATTTAAGCTTCGTTAATGAAAAACACGAAAAGCAAGTTACATTGTTGTATTCAAACCATCCTTATAATACGCTAGTATATTTATTGTTGTTATTGTTATTGTTTTTGTTTTTATTGGAGAAATTGTATTGTAATAGATTTCTCATTACGCAGAGTTTTATTATAAAATTTTAAGTGCCACGAACTGTTAGGTTATAAGACTTCTGGGATACAATGTTGTGTGTATTGGTGTAGAGTTGCGGACGTTTCGTTGTATTCTTCTGCCTTCGTGTTCAGGGCTGCTACTCTTTTTAAACTTGGCCTACAACGAAGCTGTTGGTAGCAAGCTGTAATGAAAATTCCATGAGTGTTTACTAATAAACACAACATCTAATTCCGAGAAAGTTTCACCTTCTTCAGCACCGCTCTTAAGAGTTCCGACTCCAAAGCATATTTTATTTTTGAAAAAATGACCAATGACTGCCTTTGGAGGAAAGGTTAGGTTAGGTTATATTCGCTAACAATTCTGTTAGACATTCAAGAGGGCACACAACTCGAATCTTGGTGCGGGTGACGACAAACCAGCCATAATGCAGTTCACCGCGAGATTTCATCATTCCTTCCAGTCGCGTGTACCTACATTAATGGACGTCAAAATCACTTCTTTTCACATAATTCCAACTTAGTTCCTTAGCGACTTCCCTTTAGACGCTATATAACGGGCTGGACGGTCCAGGTTAGAATCCATTTTAGGGCAAAGAGATTTTTTTCTCCGAAACATCCATATGTGTCCTGGGGCCCACCCATCCTCCCAGTAAATGGGCACAAGAGTTATTTCTTGGCGAAAAAGCGGCCAGGAAGTAAAGCTAACTACTACCCTCGACCTAGTGCCGAGGTTAAGAGTTAAATTCTGCTTCACGTATTTGCCTTCATGTCGTCGCCAGTGAACACCATATCTTGTTTTTTACCTTTTTTATATTACTGCTTGTCTTCGTGAGATACTGTTAAAATATACTAGAAGAGAGGTGGGCATTCATAGCAATTCCGTTAACAAAATTTTTAATATTTTTCTGTAGGTTAGTTTGGTTTCTTTACTCCATACCCCAACAGCGTGCCTGGCTGGAGGTGAGATTGGAACTGAGGACTTAGCTGGCAAAACGTGCTGTTTGGTCCTGTATATCGCATCATAGAGCGGCGGTTTTGAATGGATGAGCGGGACTGACGAAATGGCGACCGAAAGCTGAGAAGCGAAAAATAGGTGTGAAAGTATTTCTAGGTCGAACTTTCTCCAACAGATGTATAGCAGCGTGCTTGGACTGCTAGGCCCGAAGATGAACACAGTATCTTTCGAAACGTCGAAACAATTTCCCAGCCAACAGGTTTATCATCCCAGAATCCTTGGATCTTCGACAATACAGTTTGTGAGAACCTAAAATCTCGCACAAAATAGGGCACTGGCGTGTGCTCTAATAGCACGTTATTCACATCGAGTTACGTAAAATTCGGTCAGTCACAAATTTCAACTGAGATGAACAACAAACAGAGAGATAAATTATCGTAAATGTTTCCTATTATTTGTTTTTAGGAAGGCAAGCAGGCTACAGTGCACGTACTGAAATGGGTGATGTGTGGTGTCGCTGCTTAGAAAAATGAGAGTTTTTTTCTTTTTACGTTTCGAATGAACTGAACATGCCTGCTTCATCTGAGTTAGATTAGCGTCATTCACAAAACACGTCCTTACATCTCTCAATGAACAGGCTTATTTAATATATTAATGAGAGATTCCGCATCTTCAAGATGTGTCGGATGCACTAGAATTGACGTAAGAAAAATGTTCAATAAACAGAGCGTAGCTTTGAGACAAATGTCACTGTCGATATTTTGGCCTATCAATGTTAACAAGAAACAGTGTTCAGATATTACGAAATGTGGCACCACGTACTCATGAGATCGGAGGCCCGTGAACTGGAGCCCATGTCTGTGCGAACCGTTTTGACAAAGTTTTAATATTTCAGACACATCCAACGTGATGAATTTAATTATTCATTAGGATGTTCTTTTCGAAGTGTTTTCTTAAGAGAAACAGGATGACTTTGTTGCTATGACATTATTCTCTTTAAGGACGACAGACTTCCCTTTCGTTGAAGTGGAGACTGTTACAGGCATCACATATTTCTGCGGCAAGTCAAGGCGGATCACGTAATACTAAATCCGGATTTTTCAAACCGGTGTTAGGAAATGGTTGCTGCCCTTACTTATACCACATTATTTCGTTTTTTTATTGTTTCCCTACTTTCGTTTCATAACTTTGTTTCTATTTTTTGTATTCTGGAACACATTCCTCACCATTACTTCACTTCCATCCTACCGGTTTGCGATTGTTTCCAGACTCACGTGTCTCTTTACTTCCCCATTTTACTTTATTTTACTTTGCCTTTCATCTTACTGTACTTACAACCATCTTCAGGCATCTGTTTCAATGTTTCTCTGCATTCTATTTTGCTCCTTCTATTCCGTATCTTCTTTCTCTGAAATCTCACTTTGTTTCTCTCTAGTGTCATCTGATATCGCCTTTCAGTTCCATCTTCTCCTTCTCAGTACGTGTTCCTGTTTCTTTAGCACATTTTCTTCTTTTTCTTCCGTTTATCTTCCTCTATTTTCTACTATTGCCATTATAGTTTCTGATCAAATTCTGCTTCTAGAAAAATTAATAATTATATTGTAATGTGAAATAAAATATAATACCTCATTTTATGGACAAATAGCGCTCTAATAGCACTCTAATAATCAATGTAAATTGCTAAAGTGTTTCTGTTACAAAACGTTCTATAAATAACCTTAGAATCACAAAGCGACTAAAAGTGTAACAGTAAATGTGAACTGATATTCTACAAAAGCAACACACATCTATAATTTCTACAAGATCTATATTCTGAACACTCTGTAATATCCCGTACATGTTTTCTGCTTTCTCGTACCCCATAGGATGTTATTCGCCCCCTCAGTGATTCTTAAAATTCGCTTGCTTGGATTGTGGTCTCGAAACCCGCCGGGGCATATATGTCTGATTTGTTGTCTCTGCATCGGGCTCGATCGTCCAGAGGAGTCCTACCGAGCGTCTTGTGTCTGATTGTGATCGTAAAGCCTAGATAACGGAGGGCCCTAGTAGACTAGAAACTATTGAGATGGAGGTAGGAGGCAGGGAATTACGGAATATTTGGTTCCTTATCTGATACACTGCGCCTCAAGCTCTTCGAGAAGTAAGGCTACGCTACTAAACAGTCGCTTCCTGCTGCCAACGGTCTTCTTTGCTCTGATGTGATCTCCACTCAAATGTCTGTTTGTGTCCAATTTAATCTCCACAGAAACTTCAAAGTGTTAGATTAAAACCGCCACACCCTCACAAATACACACACACACACGGAATACGCAAGCCCGAAAATCACGTTAAATCAGCACCACGGCAAACCTCATAAATATCATTCATTCACTGCATGAACACAGACAGAAACATCACACAACCTCCTCACTTCCGTACGTAAATATTGCGGCTACACAGTAAACCCCCTTTCTGAAATCAAAGCTACAATAAAGCTTGTATTAAGTAATAAATATTGTTGTTAAACAAATGCGTATACATAGATACTATAATTCCATTCTTGATAGCATGCATATTCAGTGTTGTTGTATGGGAATGGTTGAAAGAAGCGTCACATGTGGAAACTGTAGCTGCATACAGAAACTGTTTATATAGAGATTTCGCTTGTTTGCTGTATTTTGAAACACAGCAGCACACAACTAGGTGACACTCTTTAACGAAGGAAATGCTGCAAAATACACGCCCTAAAGAATGGAGGGCATAGTGCTATTATGGCAGTAATGACTGGTGACATTGGTCAGTGTCAGTTCTTTATCTAACGACCCAGATATTAACTATCCTTAGTTACGAGGTATAGTCTTATTTTGAAACAAGAAGTATATTTTTATTGTTTATTGGTAAACCATAAGGTCGCCATCTGTTACTGTATTGCCAGTTGGAGGAAAAGATTGGTTAGGTAATTATTACTTCACTTCAGAGAAATTTTCCACTGAAACTATAACGGGCGTTAAGCTAGTTCTTTACAATTTTCCTGCCATGATAGTTCAGAGCGTTGCGTTTCAAACGCATTGCCGTCTTTGTTCTTCCTTTCCAACAAACTTTTGTCTTCACAGTAATTACAAATCAAACTACGCTACATCTGTATGGACAAGACACGGACAACGGGCTCCGTACAGCCGGTCAGTAAGCATGTTGTTTAATCACTGAATGCACGGACAGGGAAGGGAGGTCAGGAGGTGCTTGATGACGATCTTTCATAGATCCACGCCAGTTCTGAAATCCGTTTGGCCTCGTTCGATCCCAGTAATGTATATACTAATATTCCGATTTCCAACTTTATAAAAATTATTAAAGACTGATTTCAAAAACTAAACATCGGAAACATTAAAAATAAAGTCTTAAGCCTATGTCCCCTCATTTTAAATCAAAACTAATTTACGCATATTGACACACATACACACACACACACACACACACATATATATATATATATATATAACACTTAAACAAGAATTAGTAATTGGCGCCCCTTTCATAGCTATCTTCAATAAAATTTTTTATAATATACTAAACTAAATCACATCTACCTACACCATTATAAATATTTTATTATTCCTGATATGTTGACAATATTATTAAAATCTATGATAAATACTCCTCTTTATTAGAATTTAAAAGCATACATTCCAACTTACAACATACTTCTTAATTAGAATCTAATAATATCCTAAACTTTCCGAACATAACCATAGCCACGCATCCTACACAACAGATTTTTCATTTGTATCAAACCTAGATCTACAGACTGAATCATTCCAAAAGACTCCTGTCTTCCAACAACCACCAACTTACCGCCCCTACGCATTTACCAATTAACACTCCCTGAGTTTCACATGGCATATTTTGGCCAGACAGGAGGACGTTTGTAACCATACATAAAGAACACCTACTCTCCTATCGACATAATACTTCTAAACCAAGTTTCACCCAAAACCTACCCGACAAAATTCACTCCATGGGATCTGTAGAGAAAAAATTAAAATATAACACATCGCCAATAACAGACCTTATCTGGATACTTTAGAAAGTTTTCGCATCTTTAGTCAAGTTAAAGTTTGAACCAAATAAACGACCAAAACAAAACAACCAGTAATAAAATGTTTGACGTCATCACCCAGTTCACGACCTTTTCGTAAACCATCCAGCTCACTCAGTGCTTCCTAAACAGTGACAGAGTACGGAGGACTGTGTAACAACAGGGGAACCAGAAAATCTGTCCACGCTTATGTAAGTCAAATACATATAACGCACAATTTAGCACTCCATTTTTACTGTATAATCTAAGATCACCGTTTTATTGATTTATATCTTAACAGTTCATCCACATGAAGAGAGACCAACAAGTAAATAATATATACATACATACATTTATAAATATACGACAAAAACCTCCAGTCTTCAAAATTACGAGTATGTACACCGAGATAATAAGATATAACATCTCTTTGGCCATCATCACTGATTAATTGCTATAATTGTAATGGAAAGCACCAGTTTTAATAATTTTTGTAATTTTGAAAATTTTAATAATTTGGATGTCATATTAATGTTATTATTAAAATAATTCTTAAATTTTTAACTGGTAGCTATTATATACATTTACTTTGTAACCAATAATTTTCTGGTCGTTTTATATATATATATATATATATATATATATATACAAACACACACGATACATATACGCCCTATGTGTTATGATATACAAGTTGAGATTTCAAAGCTGTTAATACTAAAATTAGATAAGGTGTTTCCTAAGCATAATTTTTCTTTTGTTTCTCACTGCCTGATGACGGCTGTATTATGGGTAAGCCGAAACACGTAGCTTAATAAATTTCAACTTATTATAAGAAGACTGTTGTGAATGACGATACTCTCCTTACCTTTAATATTAATATACCATTCGCCAAGTGCTGTCACTTGTCTTTTGAGCAGCAAAAGGGTGGGCACCCTACAGCAGGCCTTTGTTTTGTCTCCTGAAACCCATCTTCTTCTTAAAAGTCTAAGTATGTAATTTCCTAGTAATATATATGATCGACTGCATTATAAATATACACACAAGTATAACAGTTCTGCAGTCAACACTGCCGGGGAGGAATCCCCTAAATAAATCCGATCCTACAATGGGGTTTCGCTTCAGGCTAACATCCTGATCTCGTGAGAGTATAAGATGATTACAAGCCTAAAGTCATTGAGAGTATGGCTCTAAATTGTACCGTCATCCCATAGTAGTAGTAGTAGTAGTAATAGTAGTAGTAGTATAACAGATCGTAGGTCAAATATTCCTGCAGATGCTGATATTAGTCAGGACGATTGGCATAATGATGCCTAATATTATACTTGTTTCGCGTCTCAGAGGACTCGAAGTTTCTTCGGAAAAATAATCAAACGCAATATGCACTTGCGCCGTTTAACACCATTCTAAGAAGCAAATTCCACTGTAGCGTCATGAGTGGAATTACGGTCGCTTTCACTCATTAATTTTGGATTAGCGTTCTTAAAACCCCGAAGAAGGCTCAGTACTGTGACTTCATCACACTGCAAGATCTGGGTTAGCATAATGACTTAATTGTAATCATTGATTTACATGATAAAGGGGCAAAGTATAAAACTTGCCTGTCCGCCTGGATCGTTACAGCGTCCTGGATCATACCATCTGCACATTACGCACCGTCCATCTTGCTCTTTGCAACAACTGACACCCACTTTCCTATTCACTACATCTTCTGTAGATGATCTGTGTGACGTACGAACTGAGGATGTATATGTACTTGTCTTCCGTTTCTTTCAAGTACTGTGGCCCAATTCCAGAGGCACTGCTGGTTGTAACCTCATGATCGGGAGATACTATTGTGCTCACTCCCAAAAAAGAAGAGCTAGTAATACAGGACCCATTCTGTAATATATTCAATTCATGTACCTCTAAACCGATAAGTACTCGCCATTAACTACAGCAGGTGTATTTACACGACGTCCATGACATTTTCAGAAAAAATATATACATTTACATACTCGTATCAGTTTATGTAAAACAACAGTTAGCATTAGCATGAGTTTTTTCTCTACAGTCAGTCATTTGACCTCACTGAGTACAAGAGCAGCAACGAGAGCTCCGTAACTCAAATAATAATATTAGACTACTGAAATCAAACTTTACTGAAATTCGAATTCAATCTAACGCGAACTAACTAACTTTCTGGCCGATCCCGGTGGAAGTACAGTCTAGGGAGTAGGTCAGAAGCCACTTGATTTTTGGGATCTCGGGTTCAAATGCAACTGGCGACAGCGAATGTCCGTCTGTCGGGTTTTTTTTGTGTACTATATAAGTACTATACCTGCCTCTACGACGGGCAGGTCACTCGTTCAGAGGAGTCGTTCCGAGTGTGGTGTGTCTAATTCTGTGTGGTCTAGAAACTACAACGAAGAGCCTGCCTAGGCTCAAATTAGAGCGCTCCGCGACAGGAAAGAAAGGACTGATATTATGTAGGAAATTTCATCTTGAATGTCTGGTAGTCAATAAGATGATGTATGAAATTGTCGATTTCAAAGAAAGAAGCATAGCAAGGACTTCCGAGTAGAATTCATGAAGCTTCTAATCCTATTAGCTACATTCATTTCTAGTCCCATGAATCTACGAGTATTACTATTATTATCGAAGATTCATTTTCCTTTCATGAAGTAATACTTACAGAACGAGGTGCAAGTTTTATATAAATTCAATCTGTCTAGTATAGCTTCAAAAATTCGCACTGTTTTCGTATTTAACACTGCTGACGTACAACAAAATCTTTCTAAATAATTAGTACTGCGTAGCCTATCAAAACACTTAATTTCACATGCTCGGCTACAATATCTTGTTAGTTGAGGGCCTATCCACATCAGACGAGGAGACGAAAAACTTTTCGCATGGGCAAGGTCTTCTTACTCTACATTATACACAGGTATTTTCCCAAAATTTGTAAAATTTGAAACGTGTATTATCTTATAAATTTTCAAGTTATGAGCTTAAATGGTGCTAGTATTGCTCGAACTTCACAAGCTCGGGCTTAGTTTATGCTCATTAGAAAACAATAAAATAAACGTGTTTCTAAAAGCTTGGATGAATATCAAGAGTGAGTTCTGCACATCAGAAAGAATAAAATGTCTTATAAACTAGGGTCCGGTAATGAGAGGTTTTGAGTTTAATTAAAAGATTATATTCAACAATACGCACCTGAACTAAAGCAAAATTTTATTTAAAACTGGCGTAATACCGGGGTACTGATAAGTCCTTAGACCGACCAGGAAGGAAACAAGCTCGGAAGCATGTCAAGCGACGCGCACGCTTTCAACAACATCGAGACGCGAGCTGTAATCATGTTTTTTTGTTGCCCTGCAAGGCAAGGCGCCAAAAGGAAATTCACGCCATTCTGACAGAATCATTAGCTTGTTTCCTTCCAGGTTGGACGAAGGTCTTATCAGCGCCCTTGTACCATTTACAATATATATTCACAAATTAATAACTTTTGAGTTACTACCGATTATCAAGATATAAGTTACAACAAATGTCCAAAATATCGGCCACCTGAATCAATACACAATGGACATGTCTCATCATGGACTGTCGCGCCTTGTCCAAGGTTTCGGGGCGGCTGCGATTAATTGGACAGACACGAAATATGAGTGGGTGAAATTTCAATTAATGTTCAACTGAATCTACATGAACTAGGAGCTTTGCGTGTCCTCGTAGATAAAAAATCTAAAGAACTGAAGTCGGACAAAAACTAAGCGTTCGCACAAATATAATGGCATCAACAATCCCTTGTTTAGTGTGAGGATATCACACCTGAATTTTGTCCAAACATTTTAGGCAAACTCTGTATACGGCGTTGGTTCATCCTTCAATTTTGTAACGTTATAGTGAATTTCCTAAAATTCAATTGATGCGGAAGATTGCACGGGTGGCGGAGAGGGGAAGGGGCCTACGAACATATACTCAGTCATCATGACAAACTCAAGAACCCAATTTTCTCCTTTTTAGGCAGGAAAATAGCCTAAAAGAGAGTATCAGCTATTTCACAGAAAATAAATTAACTTGGTATTGATGTCGTGGTGGTTGTTGTACGAGTACTTTCAGTTTTGCCTTGTTTGCTGGTTGATTTAAAATCGCCAAGAGCTGTTATACAAAGGCGTACCTCTACGTAGTAGAGTGGCCGTGTGTTTGATATACATCACTTTACAGAAACCTGCGTTGCAGTAGTGGGTTTATCCCAAATTTGATGTAATTACTTTTATAATAAGAGCGTAATGAAAGAATTTCCTTATTACAGTAGTACAGTGGCATTTTATATTGAGGACTCTGAGCTGAGTGCCTCTTTCCTCTCCCATAGCAAGTTATAAGATCATACCGACAACTCTTATGCAAGTGTTCACCTCTAAAAACCGGAAATGCCTTTTCCAGCGGGCTTCATGTTAAGTATCAAAGTCCTAGACCAAGCACTAAATCACAGAGCAGAGCGGAAACTTTCTTATGTAACGGAAACAGAATAGCAAAGACCCTGTTTACAAGAGCTCAGCATTCGTCTACGAACAAGCTCAATACAGGCTAATCTGCAAACTCGAGACTTAATTTTTTATTATCTGCCTCAATATTATCCTCGCACCCACTCGTAGACCCCTATCTGCGAAAGGTTTCCTCTCTTGTCATAAATCAATATTTTGTATTCACACAACTTTCTTACGTGGGTGTATTGTCATCACCGCTTTTAGAGAATTGAAGATCATTATAGAGTCCGCTTGACATCAGTAGTTACTGTGGTTACCGTAAGGGATGCCAACATCTAGATACAGTATCAAGGTGATAACAGTTGTTCACATCATTCGGACAAACCAAACAGTTCGGTTGATATAGTGAACGTCCTAAGGTACAGATTCCTGATAAGGAGAAGTTTTTTCTGTTCACCACTCCATCCCGATCGACGTTTTGAACTTCCTGGCCATCTGCCCAGTAACTACCATGAGTCCATTACTACGAAAAACCAAAGATCGCATCATAAATTCTTATAATAAAACCAACTAGATGCACTAATTTCTCATGTTTATTTTTGGAATAAAACTCTACTTGTTTCGGACAGTTCCTCTGTCCATCATCAGGAGTTTTTCACTGTAAACAAAGCAATTATGTCATACAGATTTACTGACAGCTTGCTAGCTAGCTGTCAGCAAACCTGTATGACATGTATCATTGCTGTGTGTACAGTGAAAAACTCCTGATGATGGACAGAGGAACTGTCCGAAATATGTAGAGTTTAAATCCAAAAATAAATTTGAGAAATTAGCGCATCTAGTTGGTTTTATTATAAGAATTTATCGCGATGCACGGTCACGTGAACTTCAAAGTCGCATCATGAAGCTAAGCATTCATCGTCGTGTGTATATCTTGCCTGTTACGCTGTTCAGTTAATTCAGCAGACGGTACTATTATTTTTAACTAACCACCCTCTGACGTGTAGAAGGTCAAGGAAACGTGTTTTTAACTCTGTCAAAGACAAGGAACGCCAGCTTTCTAAAGACTGAAAACACATCTTATGTTTATTGGACCGTGCATCATCTTGATAGTTGAATAAAGAGAGACCAACTTGATGTCACTTGCTTTTTTCATTTCATTATTTAATGCTCAACATGCACCCGGATACCACACCACCCCAGCCGAACCACACCGTAACACCAACACACATCGAACCAGAGCAATACAACCAATGAAATAACTCAACAAATAAGCCGCAAGCTCCTGAGGATGGATGTATTAACATCCGAAACATGTTGAGCATTAAACAATGAAATAAAAAAAGCAAGTGACATCAAGTTGGTCTCTCTTTATTCAACTGAAAACATACTATTACATCAGCTTGTACGATATTCGGTGTGTGTGTGTGTGTGTGTATATATATATATATATATATACACACACACATATACATACATACATACATACATACACACACACGCACACAAGCGCACACACATACATACATACATACACACAAGCGCACAAATACACACACATACATACATACATATACACACACACACACACACATACATACGTACACACATACACACAAACGCACACAAGCACACACACATACACACACACACACACACACATACATAGGCGGAAGGTAGGCCCGAAGCATAAAGGCTATACTTTAAGCTTTGCATTCCAAAGTTGAATCGAACCATCTTTCTCGCTAGGAAGTAAACGTTTGACAGGTTTGATAAAGCATTTACTTTGAAGGATTATATTCTTTCCAACACAGGTTTTATGGCAATATCCAATTCGTAACAGCTTTTCTTTTGTTTCGGAATTATTTTCAACAGAAGTCCGTGTTACAGTACAGTTTGTATGCTCCTGCCACCTGTTAGTTGCATGAGCAACTAGCACAGAAATGATGTGACTGCAGTAGCTCAGTCGGAGTGTGTGCGGTTTTAGCTCCAGTTCGTCCCGTTAATTCTTCACTAGCAGTTAAAAGTAACACAACAAGCCAATGATAATTTGTGATATACGGTAATAGGCCTACACGATTATATATCTTCGAGTAGGTTAACGATGATAGATCCTTAAGTACGCCATGAAAGCTTCGTTCCGCTATCTTCAATTTTATATCCCTTCATATACCTCTCATGTCATTCAACTCTAAACGGATACTGTACTTAATCTGGTGATTAAATAACTTACAAATCAACCAATCAGACATGGCAGACTAGAAATGCACTTGTGTTTCAAATAGAAGTCAACACTGCAAGTGTATCTCATCTGTAAATCTCTATTTGCAGTTCTTTAAAAATCGTCAGATATGGACGACTAATCTAAATTTCAGACATTTCCATGCTCGTGGAACATACATTCTACTCTGTTTTTAAAGTCGGGACTCAAGAATGCGGCTATTTCCCCATCTAGCGGAAGAACTATGAACCCACCGGTCCTAATGCATTCAATACCGAACAGATGGCAGTGGTACAGAATGGAGTTCTGTGGGCGAGTTTCAAGCGAAATACAGGAAAGGAGGGAGAGTAAGTTATTGATTTTAGCTTCCAAGGAGATTTTTTTTAGTCGCTTAAACATTTAAAGACAAAAAGTAACCTGAATTATATTTATGTATTTATTTCTTATCTGGCAGTAGATACACTCCAATTAGATTATAGAAAATTATTTAAGTTAACGGTTTATAGAGGAAAAATAGCCACATATTCTAATCCATCGAAACACAATGTCTAAAAAAATTTGAATTTTTTTTAATGGTCTTACGTATAGTAACAAATAGTGTTTAAAGGGGTAACATATAATATATATTATATATTACAATATATAACATTTTGGTATCAGAAAGATTACAAAGAAAACCACAAATAAATGACATAATTAAGTTTTAAATATATCTACTTTCCCTACCATCTACATTTGTATTAAAGAATTCTTCATTTTACCCAAAAATTGTCTTGTGGTTTTTCCTCTAACTCACACAACAAACAGTGACGATTTTCTTTAAACTAAGTTAAATGATTGGGCTGCAATGAAGAATCAGTATGTTTTCTGTCAGGCATTGACAGGATTTTTAAATATCAGTTTGATAAATTTCGCACTTGTAAAATTATAACTACCTAGGAGTAGATGGGTGGATAATATTAGGACGGATCTCCAGGAGGTGGGATGTGGGTATAGGGACTGGATTGATCTGGCTCAGGATAGACACATTTGGCGGACACTTGTGACCGGGGTACTGAACTTTCGGGTTCCATTAAATGCGGGGAATTTCTTGACTAGCTGCAAACCAGTTAGCTTCTCAAGAAGGACTCTGCACCATGGAGTAAGTAAGTAAAATTAGAACTTCACATCACTACATCAAGAGGAACACTAAGTGTGGTGAAGGGATTTTAATTTTAAAATTAACGGAAACAAACATTAGGGAAAACCTAAATGTAAATTTTGAAGAACCTGCTAGGTTTTATCAGTATACTAGCTCAGGAGTTATATCCGACACGCAGAAAAGATTTAAAATTGAACTTGTGTGATATATTTCAGCATTTTAAGACTTAACCTTATAAAGCCTGCTGGTTGCGCGATGTACCAACAAGTCTAACATTAAACAACAGTACGTTTTGCCCACACTGTATTTATGTGTTTTGTATTTATCTGAGAACAAACAGTGACTTGTGCCACTTACAGCATAAACTGATTGGTTTTTAAGACCGAGATGAAAAGTGTTTACAGCGCGGTACGGACTAGGCCTATAAATAAAGCAGCCTGCTATCCGTCTTTAAAGAGTTAAGTCTATAACCGGTGGGAAAAATTATTTGATTAGAAGGTACAAAATTTTTTTCTGAAATGTAGGAATACATATGTTTCTGAATGAGGGAGGTCAGAAGCATCTGGTAAGGGGAACAAAAGGTCAGTGGGTTAGCAAAGAGAAGGTTGGTTACAGGGCAGAGAGTGAGAAAGAATCATGTATGAAGTAGGATAGACAGATAACTGAAGCAAGAGACAAATAGAAGTTAGAATAGGGTAGAAGGTGCGGTAAGCATTTACATAAAAGAATTCTAGTTGTTACGTATTTGTCAACGTCAAGTTTGATGGAGTTTTGAAGTTTGCTTAGACAGCCAAAATTCGAGGGTTTGACACTTTTTCGAAATGTAAATACCGTGTTAGTCACGGTAGCCCATTAAAAATGTCCAGTAGAACACGCTTATACGGGTTTACATATGTTAAGTTAAGAGATTCGCGTCAGTCATAAGAACCAATGGGGAGAAAGAATACAAAATTTCGAAGATTTCGGCCAATTACGAGACTGTCAAATTTACAGGGGACCAATCAGACTTGTTAGGCAAATTAGAGTGGGGGGAATTTTGAAACAGGGAATCTAACTTCGCATATTGTAGCGAACGAGACACAAGTTTTTCGATTGTCTTAGGTGGAGGACGAGCGTGTGCATCGCTCCAGATTTAGGCCAGATTAACAGAATAAATTAGATAATTATAAATTTATAAGTGTTTCTATGGGAGTACAGTTTAAAACAAATAATATTAAATTGGACCTACTCGGTATTACCAAGTTTCAGACAATATAATTTTATTATTCCTTAAAGGTTAATATGTAGTGAATACGCTACGTGAGAGAGTGATCAGTGCTACGTTTATCGTATGTAATAAACCCTGTGCCAAATTAGCGCCCAGTGACTGAAAATAAAATCACAACAGATTCTCCAGATTATTAATTTAGCAAAATCGTCTTAATAGTTCATCTTCACCAAGACCATTAAACTCAAATCACGGTAGTCCCGAAGGTGAGCCGGACGGTTGTAAGTCCATACCTAGTAATCTGTGGTTAAGTCTTTCCAACATAAGCACAAAGCATATTAGCCCATTGCACGTCGAAGTAAACAAATTAAAAAAAACCTTCCCTTTGTTCGGTGAAAGCCCACTTAACACCATTTTCACTCCCAGCTGTGACATTTTGCCAATACACGTCACCTGGATGTCAGTTTATGTCAATTCAATGTATTCTTGCAAAGCTGGCTGTGTAATCACAGTGCATAAAACAAATTATTTTGCCATTTTATTTCCTTTCACAGCACCTGGCACCACGTACACTAAAACCAGGTTGCATGAAACGGTTCGCGCTTTATATCATATGCTATCATTTTATACATTAAACTGCAATTAATGTACCTGATATATTACAATTTGTGCTTCAAAGTGGAAAATATGCCGGATCGTATCTAACAGAAGTAGATTAGGCAGCTAACGTTTAGTGTAGTTCTCTCGTATGTTTCTACTGTCTCCAGAATTTCTGCAGATGAAGCCAAGGTACATACAGCCAGTGTCTCCTTTGTGGGTTGATATTTTAATTAAATGAAGGGATAAAACACAATATTTCAGAGTTGTTTTAACCCTGCACTGGATACGTCACTTACCGACTGCTTTCTTCTCGGGAAGGATAGTCTGTAGTCTAATGTAGAACGAAGTTACCACTTTTGGAAGGAATGTACTGCCTCTGTCTTCAAGGCTGGAGATCGGAAGGACTTATGTAATCTGTTACTTGATAAAATAATATACCACACTCTACCTGTCGAATCCCGTGCTATTACGCCTGACAGCGATGCACACTTCCTAGGGCCTGGATGATTTGTGGAAGGGACGTATTTATCCAAGGTACTATCCGGAAAGATAGATTTTTGTACATCAGGAAGTTGGTGGCGTTTGCTGGCCGGTAGCGGATGAAGCATCGTTTCATTTACACAAACACCCAACGCTTCAAATAAATACATTTTACACTCTTGTTGTCCACAACTGCATACGTAAAACGGAAACCGATATTCCTTTCCGGTGTATAGAGGCTGGGGCATGATGTTGACCAACCACACCATCTAGCGCCGAGATTAATAAAAGGGCAGAGCTATACATCTCTTCTTCCTCCTCCTTCTCCTCCTCATCCTCTGCGTTCTCATTGCATGTTCCAAGACTAAATTTGCGTTTAACTTAGAGAGTTAAAAGAAAATACACCTCGACTCCTTCCTTCAACAAGCTCGTCGATTCGTCGTCCATGTCCTAGTTCCAGTACGTCGCTACATAATCTTTACATCTGAAGAGACTAGTTAGACACATTCAGAAAGACAGAAAAAAACAGAACAAAGAAGCGCAGGAAGACAGCAAGACAGGTCGAGAAAGAAAACCTTTATCAACCTCTTTGTTAGATTAATATTTTTAAGGACACTAGTCTCACATACTTCAACGCGGAAACGAGTCGAACAAAGAAACTCAGCATTCAAAAGCGACGTCGGTCCGTATTCATGGGAGCGAAAGCAATTCTTTAGTTTTCCGCTGGATGGTGACACTAGCCACAGCGACGCGCCAGTTTCTCCCGCAACCGGCATGAGATCGCTGTGGTGCATTTACCCAACTCCGACAGGAATATGCTGCCATCTGTCGGGCATCCATTTCGCAAATGCAGGGTCAATTCTACCAACAGACTCATACCCGCACGTGTTTGTTGCAGTTCACACTACGAAAAATAAGGAAATCACAGTGTGTAGGAGACATTTTTATTCGCTACATATTTAATTCCACATTTAATTTCTCAAAAATTAAGTAAGGCAAATACCTGTCAATCACAACTATTTGTAGTAGAAAATTGGTATATTATCTAAAGCATGCCTGCTACTTGTTTCGGCTGAACAGGCCAGCATCAGGCACCAGAGACAGGGTATAATAGAGAAAGAAACAATAAAACTGAAAACATTAATAGCACTTGTTAAAATGACACTTGAGATGTCAGGCGTGCAATTAGACTATATTTCGATTCATTAAGCTAACCTTCAATTGCAATTTCTATATTCTATTGATATACTAGAATTCTGCACTAGTATAGCGAGACGAAGTACTGTATGTAATTTCTAATACTAACTACTCCTTGGGTTCTTAAAATAAATCCAACAAGATGCAATAATTTTTCAAATTTATTTTTGGGTTAAAACTCTACATGTTTCGGACAGTTACTCTGTTCATCATCATGAGTTCTTCACTGTACACACAACAATGGTATATGTCATACAGATTTACTGATACCTTGCGAGCAGAATCAGGATGGACCTGCAGTTCCGTCCTGATCCTGCTCGCAAGCTATCAGCAAATCTGTATGACATATATCATTGTTGTGTGTACAGTGAAGAATTCATGATGATGGACAGAGTAACTGCCCGAAACATGTAGAGTTTTATTCCAAAAAAGAATTTGAGAAATTATTGCATCTTATTGGTTTTATTATAAGAATTTATCACGCTGCATAATAACCTGAACGTCAAAATACTTCTTGGGTGATTTTTGTTCTAATTTACACATCTTGAAGAAGAAGCAAGCAAGCAAATAATCTATGTTTTGTTGTGTATACAGGGTATTTCACGACTTTAGGGCATAACTACAGGAGGTGATTTCCTAGGTCTTTGTGATCAAAAATGTTCATATAAACATGTGTCCGATTTTGGACGGTTACGGAGTTATGACCGTTTGAATCTCGGAATAGAAGGTAACGATTACTGACAAT
>Ga0136643_10005947_pt1 | contig 17366 bp, 16 predicted proteins | sample TergutLab28metaG_FD_96883 | JGI IMG/M metagenome (GOLD analysis project Ga0136643, IMG submission 96883) | Labiotermes labralis P1 segment gut microbial communities from Petit-Saut dam, French Guiana - Lab288 P1 (version 3) (version 3) | ecosystem: Host-associated > Arthropoda: Insects >... | reverse complement strand
TCAAACGGTCATAACTCCGTAACCGTCCAAAATCGGACACATGTTTATATGAACTTTTTTGATCACGAAGACCTAGGAAATCACCTCCTGCAGTTATGCCCTAAAGTCGTGAAACACCCTGTACATATATATATATAGCGTGCGGTATTATCCTCGGTTTCACGTAACCGCAAAAGCTCTTGGTACGTATTACCCGTTGATACGGCGGTCCGTCTGTGCGTGATTTTCATGCTTCAAGTAATCAGCTGCACCATCATCAGCTTTCAGGCAGTTGTTAACTCATGTGGGCATGCTGTGTCATTTTGCCCAGTGCACCTCATTTTTTAAATTTGCTTTCTTTTGTTCACACACACACACGTAGAACTTACAACTTTCATACTTATCTGTTTTTTACACCTATTCTTTCCAGTAATTTTCACTTCATTATATCCTCCAGTACCTACTTTTTTCTATTTTCCCTTCAGAGAAACACACTTAAACTTATGTTTGAATGAAGACACGTGCTCTATTGGAGTGGAAAAGGAACCCAGAGGAAGTATAAAACTAATATTTACTGTCACACAGAGAGCAGTTTCTTAAGTAACTGTCAGAGACAGACCGACTACGAATGCGCTCTTGATGTGGTGGCTATAGCTCTTCTAAAATAAGAATTTTACACTTTTTTTAAAAGACAAGCCTTTTGGTATTTGTGTGCTGAAAACGCACTGGTCTATAATTTAGTGCCTCACAGCCACAGTGAAATAAGATGAATAGTTTTCAGCTTAAGGTTTATTCTGTTGACAGATTAGCTTGATTTTGTACATTTTTAAATTTTGGAATGCAGTCGTGTCATCTGGATTAGACCTGTCCAGTCCCTTTTGATGTGCGGTTAACGTCGGGAAAATTGTGTCTGTCTGCAGGGAACGTGGCAGAATGTACAACATGCGAAATTTTGAGTATATATATGCCTGTTTTTCTGTACATTGTATGCAATGAAATAAGCTAAAATGGAAATTTGAAAACTATGTTAATAAACTGAAATTCACAATCTAAGCCAGAACTACATATGTAACAAATGTAATTAGTAATGTAATGCATGGTCCCTAAATAAAGAGCTCGTTGAGTATATAAAAGATACACTTTTCCGTATGGTAAAACCTAAAGAAAAACAGGCAAAAATACGTATTTTTATGTATTAATTGGTTGAAAGATCAGTTGTTATATACTAATTAAATGGGATATGACTCCAGTCTCCTCAGTGTCTAGGGATAAGAATTTTTTAAAGTTCGAGCGAAAATGCTGAATATTCCGAAAAATTCAGTCATAACCTGTTAGCAAGTACATGCGTCACACGTGGTGGTTTCTATTCCTTAAACTGTTTGATTTAGTCATAAAATGAAAACAGCCTATGTAAGTCTCATTATGTTGCTTTCGGAATTGCTGTAGGCTGCACATAACAAGTCCTTGCTGTGAAACGTGTCTCCCGTGTCCTCATCAGTATGACGCCACGTGTCTAATTCGATTTACAGAATTCCGTTATGCAATTTGCAGAATTATAATGGAGATTTAAAACACCTCTTCCTGTATTACCTCTTCGAAATAGTCAGTTGCGCAAGGTTTAGTACTAGATTGACATTGTGCTTGAGAGGTGTTCCCATACGAAAAAGTCTTTCAATTTTAAGTCTGGTGAACAATGTTCGAAGAATAAGATATCTCTCAGTACAAGATATTGGTTTATGTCCCTCTCTTTAAAGAAGAATAAATAGTTGCGGGAAAGATCTGGCATTTATGAGGATTGTTTTAACAGAATGGCTGAGTAGTGTATAATTCCTACTTCCACTTCCGGTGCGCCTTTGAAGTCTCGATTTCTTTCTCGTGCAGTACCGTACGTTTCTTGTTCACCGACGGAGTGCGTCGCCTGCAGACCTTGTAGACACACGGTGTTTCATGATACTTGTTCGTACAGACGATGACAGGCGAGAGTGACTGTTGTTGTGACATTTGTCTTCGGTTTTTGACCAAACTGGAATTTTTATTTCTTCCGACAGGCAGATTTATATGTTTCTTTCTGTGCCCCAACAAAACAACCTAAATTGATTCAGTCACTCGACAAGACACTCGTTTGAGACTTCGAGCAATACGATGTAACGATTGCCCGCAGAAGGCATTCTTAGCTGACCACAGTATTCTGGAATTATCCGATTGGCACATCTTTCAGATGAGCTGAAAGGAATATCCGGGTAAAAAAAATAGTTTTAGGTTCTTAAGGCCATGACTGTGTGGATTACTTTTTCCTGGAAAGTAAAGCCATGTAGTCTGGCAGAAATTTACGCGCGCTTCTGAGGGACGTACTATCTTCATTCACTGTAGTACCCTGAAGATGTACGCAGGATGTTAGTGTGAAACAACTTTAAGTTTCTACTAGACTACGTAGCGCCATGTCCCAGAAGGCAATCTGAAAAATGCAGTTACACCCAACCCTGGTTTTATGCCCTGTATGCCTTCGTGCAAAAGTGGGCGTGAAAAATAAGGCGCAAATCAAAAATAATATTTAAATCAAAATAAGTGGTTAGCATAATAGAAAGTAGCCAGCCAAAAGGTGTTAAAGCGAAGGTGGGAGAGCGCAAATTATGCAGTGGTGCCATTTGACAAAGAACATTAAAACAAGAAGTCGTCAATACAAACGGGCGTAAAAAAAAGTTGGGTGTGTTTGTAACTACCGACAGCATAATTGAGTTATAGTTGGTTGATACGATCTATTGGTTGATGAATTCTTGCCACGTCTGCACTCAGGAATGTAGAAAGAGTCTTTTTAACTCGGGATAAGTGGGATAAAATGCTGTTTTTATTTGTAGCTGCTCTAATCATTTTTATTAATCCTTGCAAAATTGATTGCTTTAATAAACCTTTTAAACAGCTTATCAAAGTACAGATGGTAGTCTTCTGGAACGTGACGCCGTGTAGTTAGGTAGGAAGGTGCCAGAATTTCGGATGACCGTTGTTTTCTTTGGAGCAGAAGAGGCAGGAAGGGTGACAGTACGAGGAGGCAGAAGGAACTACACACCGGCGTGTCATACGCGAAGCATTATTCCTTATCACCGACACACATACCTCCAACCTCAAACAGTCTATAAAAATTATGCTTATAGGTCTGAGACTATAAATAAAAATTGGACTGGGGTAGCCGTAGGAGGACCATTTCGCACTTTAAGAATGGTTAGTCCACTACCGTTAATTGTTACTCTGTAGCAGTGCAATAGAAGTCGTCAATACAAACGGGCGTAAAAAAAAGTTGGGTTTGTTTGTAAATTTACAGTGCTTATGGTTGATAAAACGTCTTTTTAAAACCCAGTCATAATAAAACGTATACACTCTTCTTGAAATGGTGATCGGAATTTTACTGACTTCAGTTTAACTTTGGAACGATTAGGCTGTGAGAACTGGCTTTATAATCCGATTTTCCATGCTTATGTTATTACAATATAATGTTCTGTGGTTGATTAACAAAACTCTCCGTTGTCTAAAATACCGGGAAAGTTATAATTAGTAAGCCTGCTCATTAGAGCACGCTGAACCCCTGTCAGTATTGAGATGCTGCACTGCTACACTGTAGCAGGGTTCTGTTCACTCCTTCGAGTCTTCACCGCTCGACGTCTTTCTGTTCATAATTAGTCCCACTTCTTCCATTTCATATTCTTTCTGCCGTTTTGAACGCATCTTTTTCGAGAATTTAATTTCTTCAGAGTTCTTTCTTCTTCTCTTAACGAGAAAATTATAACGAGGAAAGAGTGTTCTCTCTCTCTCAGTCTCTCTTCCTTACGTAGTTGCGTCTTGCGAACCGCGACTTGCACAATAGTTTTTAAATATAAGCCTAAGTCATAAATTGGAGAGGAACTTGAGTGATAACACTCATGCAGTGAAATTGTCTTGTCTTGTTTGGAAAACTGATAATTGTATATTTCCGTGAAGTATTCGTTTAAAAATATACAAAATCCTTTTCATGTCGAGTTATTATTACGGAGTGCTTAAACTGAACTTATGGGGATGATACTCGGCCCGATTCTCTCTGAGAGTTTCATATCCCAAACTTCGTAATTGGTGCAGTTGTGTGGCAGATTAAATGATTGGGATCATGCACCAGAATTTTAGGTCGAGTTTTATTTTGGTCATTAGCGGTTCATTATAAACAATATGTAATGATAAAGTAACTCTAGCTTCTATTCAAAGCACTGTCTGTGCTGTTCATCGTGTTTGTTGATGATATTAATTTTTACCCATGCAGTATGGCGTCTGAACTGTTGATTAGCTTCGACTTTAACAGTTTTTGTTTTACGATCTGCAATAAATGAACGTCTGGTTTAATGAGGGGTACAAAATTGCAACCAACGCGTTTGGGAGCTCGGCTTATTCCACAATGAAAATCATTTTCCGACAAATTTCGTTGTATCATGAAATGGATGTAACTGTTACAGGGTTATAAAAATTTTTGTTGTGTCTACTTTAGGAAATAAACACCGGCGTGCGGCTATTCTTTGATCGCCAGCCTAAAGAACTCCAGGGAATTCACTGCGAAAACTATAAAATATTGCAGGGAGGCCGGAGGGGGGTAGGGTGGTCAGTGCCGGGTCTGTGCCTTCTGAGCTGTACGTCTGCGGCCGGCTGATTGCTGGCGGTTACAGGTCTGAACCCGTTGAGGGCATACATTTTCGTCTGTTGTTTTTGTTGTGTGTTGCGTACGTAGACGCCTGTACGACGACCTGATCAGTCGTTCAGAGGAGTTATGCTCTGTGTGTGTGTGTGTGTGTGCGTGCGTGTGTGTGTGGGGGGGGGGTTGCGCGTGCGTCCACTGAAATATACGTTGGCCGGGTGCTCTGAAGTTATTTCATTTTGGTAGTGGTGTCTACGAATATTCTTGTGTCGCCTTATTAACCTACCGTAGCGTGATCTTGATGCTAAGAGATACCGAGCGATAACCGCTCAGATGGTGTCTGACAGTTTGTAGTGTGGAGCAGAGAAAGTGATCGTATGAGGCCTCGAAACCCATGAATAGTAATGACACAGCTGAAGTGGTGGAAAGTATGTTGTTTATACGAGAAGTGAAACGGCCTACTTCACCCTCGAAAGCCTGCGAGGCGGAATTAATCTATAGGTAGCAACCCGAGTTGCTGGTGTTATATTCACCGCAAACTCTGACGAACGGCTGAAGTTCTAAAGTGAATAATGATGTTCGCGCAAGGCCCTTGAACTTAACTAAACTCAACTCTGACCGTGATATTACCACATAAAAAAGTTCACCAGCATATTCCCTGATAATTTGTCACCATCGATTGGCTTCTTCTTTGAAAGTGAATTTACTTGTTAAATCGCATTGATTATATTTCATCCATAATGTACCGAACAGAGGACCTTAAATGGGGAAAAAAGAGGTTGAAGAACAAGAGAGGTGTGTTTGTGGTGTGAAATTACTGAAGAAAATGAACGCATGACCCTTGTATTTCCTCTAGATATGTTGTTTCTAACGACTTTATCTCTCACGTTCTTCTGGTTTTCCGACTAAGTCGTGTGTATTTCTTAACCCTTACATGTGCTCTTGATTTCATCACCCTAGTAATATTTGGTGAAGACTACAAATTACGAAGTATCTTGTTATGCAGTGCTGTGTGTCTTACTGTCTGTCTGCCATGTGCTGTGTTCGGATGAAGATTTGTCCTCAGTCAAGGCGGGAGATCAAGTGCCACAAATATTAGCTTAAAGTGAACAGGTGTGTTACGTGTTAGTCTTCCAGTTCTGAGACAGTGGGTTTACATAACTGAACGTGGTAGCAAGCGTAACTCGAAATTAATGTGCTCGTAACATCGTCCTGGATAAACAGAAAGTTGCCGGCTATAATTTTAATTCGTCACTGTCGTTACAGATTATCTGAACTTCGCCTCTCTTGTTCTTTCGGAACTACGAAATGTTTGTTCATTTCCGAAACAAAATGAACACTTTTAAGGTGAAATTAATATTCTAAATTAACAGCTTCACCATCTAGAAATCCTTATAATGGAAGGTGTTTTTGACTTTTAAAATATTGTTAATTTCATAATTGAGCTGTGTGGTTGGAATTGATAATTCCACAGTGCTTTATTGGAGCCGAAGTATAAAGTTGGTTTCAAAAATATGATCACTTGGGTGTATGAAAACAAACTATAGTACTCTTTGAGCGGCGTCACCCTGACATTCATATTGTCTTAAATTGTTGATATTTTTTAAGAATAAAAAACCAACTAGATGCCACTAATTATTTTATTGTACTTCCTATAGGCTCAACATGTTTCGGGCATTACTATGCCCATCATCAGGAGCTCGCGACTATGATGTTGATTACCACATTGGTAATTTCGTTCTTGGTTTGCTGTAGGTTGGAGGTTAAGTGTGGTTAGGCTGGAGTTGTGCTTTAGCCTGCAGCCCGGACACTACTCCAGCCTAACCGCACCTAACCTCCAACACACAGCAAACCAAGAACGAAATGACCGATGAGGTAATCAACATCGTTGTCGCGAGCTCCTGATGATAGGCATAGTAATGCCCGAAACATGTTGAGCCTATAAGAAGTACAATAAAATAATAAGTGGCATCTAGTTGGTTTTTATTCTTCAGTTATCACAATGATGCACGGTCCAATAAATATCATATTAACACTGTGCTGAAACAAGATTCCGACGAACGATGCTTGTACTAAATTGTAATGCCGAATGATTTCGTAAACAAGTTGGAAAGTTACAGACTGGGTACACACAATTTCCAGGTGTGTTAAATGCAGTTTCTTATGTGAGGTGAACCTTGTTTTTCATATATTGTTGGTAAGTATACGTTTTTGTAAAGATAACCACACTGTTGCAGACACGAGTATTTTATTGAAAACTTAATAATACCACAAATATTTAAAACAGATACGTAATTGATTATTGTACCTAGGTCATACCACCTAGGCATAAAGTATTCTTTGTTGCATTTCATTAAAAAATTTCTTTGTCGAAAAAATGTACCATATAACAGTTTTATAAGCCATCTTATTGATCCTCATAATTTTATTACGTGTGGGTGTTGCATATTACAAACCATTTTTGAGGAAACTAATTAATTCGATTTCACCTTCATGCGCTGTATGTTATGCTTGACCGTCAGCTTTTGTGCGAGTGTCGCAATTTCACCCGTCCTCAAAATCCATTCGCTAGTTTCGATAATGAAACGTCACCACGTTCACGTTGTACGAGACCTGCATTGCAAGGAATCGTATTGCATGGACATCGTTCTCGGTGCCATGAATCGTATGACCGCCACATTGGAACAAAATGAAGCCCAAAGAGACAAGTGGTGACAGTGGAATTCCCTTTGGACTTTGAACTTCAGATCCTCCCCTTAAATCTCGGGAAAGCACATCAGTCTCAGTATTCAACTCTTTATTTGCCATTAGCGTAACGAGATGAGGGCCTCGTGTAGCTCTTAAGTACGTAATAGCCTGCACCGCAGGTTTAAATGTAGCTTGTGTGCATCATGCGAATCGCTGACAAGAGTTCCTTCGGTCTTTCAATTCCATCCTTGCTTTTGATATATCGAGGATGCATGCTGGGAACTTAAATAAATCAGTAACGAATACAACGTATTTCCTGATCAATTTCAGAGAGTATCCTATGCCTAGTATTGTCATCCCTCGCTGGGAAAACAAAATGGTTCTGCGTTGGAGCAAAGTCTGAGACCTTCTGGAAAGTAATAGTACTTCAGGGGTTGACGATTTGACTTCCAAAGGCCAGTGGACATACCCTTTGCAGGCAGCACATATTGTGACCATAAGTGAATACGCTGTATGTCCGTCCGTGTGCAGGCGTGTTCCCGCTTCTGACATAATATAGTGCTTGCAGCTCATGTAGCTATTCAAGCAGTAAATCTGGAGGTGCAGTATATGAATATCAAAGCCACTGAGGGCTGCAAAATCACGAAGCACGCGTCTACACACTGTTGACTCCAGAAATTTTAAGCTCATGGTTCCGTGCATCGTAATTCAATGTTAATAAAAATCCAACCAGATGCAACAGTATGCAGATATTTATTTACTGCAAAGTCGTTCTACATGTTTCGGGTGTCACAGCACCCATCATCAGGAGTACTAAAAGCGTAACCGCAGCCTCCGGTACAGGTCATAATAGTGGTACAGCTACTTCCCTCCAAAGTGGCCCGATCGGGTAAATAAATATCTGCATACTGTTGCATCTGGTTGGATTTTTATTAATATTGACTGCAGGCTGTAATACGTCATCCGGTATGCATTTTCCCTCCCAAGCACGCTTTTCTGTAGCCGTTATAGTGAGTTGGCAAGGTCGCTTAACGGTAGTTGCCACTGTTATCACGTGATCACAGTGTGTCTTATGTGCCACATTTTATTCCTTTTACAACCTGGAGTGCACAGACGTTTGGTGAGGTCACATTTGTGTTCCCTGTGTTTTCAGAAGTGTCACGAAAGATTACATTGTACGCTCATACGACACCATTGCTTGATTCCTTTGTGTTAGTTTTTTTATTTTATTAGTTACTAATCGATTGCTTGATTTGTACTTCCATCGATCCGTCAGTCCAATATCTAGTTCCCACTTTTGATCCTTACCAAATAGAGAATCATTGTCCGCAGGAATGAAACGTGTTGGAGAAGGTTTTACTAATGAATTAGGCCTGATTGTTTACCAGCAGCGACCGGTGTATTTAAGGGTCGAATTCAGCCTCTTTGTAATGCCTGAAATTTAGGAAAAGAACATGACAAAGGAAGCAAAATGGAAAATAAATAGGCTTCAAGGAGTAGGCGTCTTGTTATATGAGAAGATAAGTGAGGTTTAATTTTGTTTATTACCTTCCAGTATTTTCTGTCAGAACGCACACGTGTAAAGTAAGAGTGAGCTGTATCGGCAGACCTGAGGTACCAACTTGCCTTAACTATTTAGCCAGGTGCATCTTTATTCAGCTTTAAAACTGCCTCTTGGTACCTAAAGTTGTAGTTCTCAACTTGAGAGACACGAAGGAACAACAAACCAGCCTTCTCGTCGTTTTTATTTAGGAATCCTTCTAACAGATCGAAATCGTGTATCACGGCAATCATTCTGTGCGCGATTCGCATTTGGCCAACAAGAGCAGCTTTACACTGTAACACGAGTTTAAAATGCATATGAAGAATAATAAACTGCCTCATTGTCTCCCCATAGTTGCATATCAAGCGTTGCAAGTAAATATAAATCGGCGTGGCAGTGAATTACAATTAACTGTCGCACCTGGGTTCGCACTTGGGACTGTCGATAACTAATTTCAAACTCTATCACAGAGAAAGCAGAAAGCTTAACAGACTAGGCCAGTTTCTTGTGTAGGACAGAAAATACTTGCTTGATAATGCGTTTTTGACATTTGTAATTTGGAAAGGATTCATTCATTTAGTAGTCTGTCTTACGACAGGTCCAAAGCCTCTTCCAAAGCGAGCTCTCCACATAGTGCGATCTAGAGCTTCCGCCTTCAAATGAAAGTATCCTGTCCTTTCTTTAAGGTCATCCAGAAGCTTCCTACTTCTACTTCCTCGTCTTCCTGTCAGCATCCCAATTGCAACCCTACTTCCTTTTCCTCTTCTAAATCCAAATTGATCTTCTCTGAGTACGTCCTCAATTTTCATCTCAATCCTACTAAGTAGGAAAGGATAAGACTTTTAATAGTGATATTGCAAAGCTCTTACAATATTCATATTGTGGGCCTGCTGTAGAAGTGTTTCAAATAGCGTTTGAACTCTGCTGCAGGGTTTCAGAACTTCTCTTTCAGATATGTAAACAACTCCTCGTTCTTTGGATGTTTAACTCATGAATTTTCGCTTTAATGAACTTGGGGCATCCCCCCTCCCCCTTTTCCCCCCCTTACATATAATGGACGGGCGATACAGCGAAACACGCCGAATTAGAAATTGTTCCAACGAGCCTGCCATCACTTTCGATTTCTAAAATAAACTTTCCGTTTTTGCTTTCCCTTCCCATTGCATTTTTTTCCTGTGTACTGTGGTTTTAATTTTGACTGTTTCAATTGACCTGGTTTGTAGCTTTTAATTGACCTGGTTTGTAGCTCCACACACACTCGGTTTGAGCTCTAGATTGAAATGATAGTGTAATGCGCCGACTGTTTACGGCCCTTTCCCCTCCTATCAAAAGGACTGGAATTCAATTGGACAGTAAGCCGGATGGGTTTCAGACCGAGGCTGGACGTGATAGAAAAGAGGAAACTTCCTTCTCCTGTCGGGAATATAAATAATGTTGTTTACCGTAGATCGTCACTTTCGTGAATGACATATTGGTGTTGATGTCTATTTGAATTAATGGTCTATAAATTGTGCCAAATTAACGTTCCTTCACATTAATAGGCCTAAGTATGGCTTCCATACTATGTAAGGCTATCTAACTTATTGACTCAACAAGTCCTTGGAGCTGAGTCCTTCCTGAGAAGCTGACAGGTCGTCAGCTAGTAAAGAAATTCCCCACATTTTGTGGAACCCGAAGGTTCATTACCGCATTCATCTGTTCCTATCATTAGCCAGATCAGTGCAGTCCAAGTCTTCACATCCCACTTCTGGAATCCCCATTTTAACATTATGCTCCCATCTACTCCTGAATCTTCCAACTGGTTCCTTCCCTCGAGTCTCTGCACCAACACCCTGTATGCTTCTTTCCTCTCCTCCATACATGCCGCATTCCCCTCCCCTCAGTTATTGTGTAAGACTAGTTTTATTATTTTGGGACCGCAGTGGCACAGTGGTTAAGGTTCTGTGCTACAAATCGGAAGGTCGCTGGTTTGATCCCGGCTGGTGACATTGGAATTCTTCATTGACATAAAATCCTTCCGATCGCACTATGGCCGACTCAGCCTCTAACAGAAATGAGTACCAAGAGCATTTCCTGGGGGTAAGAGCGGCCGGTGCGTAAGGCTGACAACCTTACCACTATCCTGTACCGTTATCATGAAGTCTGGGAACCTTAACTTCCTGGAACCCTCTGGGCCACTCCAGGCCTGTAACGGGACTGCTTTTTTTTTTTAGTTTTATTATTTATTATTATTTGTGTTTACAGTGGCAGTGTCGCAGGCCACCTTTCACCAGTTACTTCCTTTAAATTAATGTGAAATTGAATTGCGTTGAACGATGTGTCATCAAGAATTGCATGACTCGGGCACGAATAATCCTAATGTTCTGTCTATATGATTCAGGGTTTATTATTCGACGAATATTATTTGTTGTACCAGCATTTTTTTTTCTCTTTCATGTGGTAAGAATTTTCAAACGACGTCCGACATTTCTCTCTTTAGAGTGTAATTCATACTACGGCTTCTGTGGAGAGTTCATACGGAGTTGTGCAGGTGTCAAACCGACAGACGCATATGTGGCATTTTCCGTGGTCTTGTTGTAGTTAATACACAGAACGTTTTGAAATGAAAGCCAGCTGCGGACACGTTTTGTGTTTTATCCTGGACCAGATGGTGGAAATTTTCCAGTATTTTTGTCAGTTTATTGAAGCCTCTTCGTCACCTCCTGCGCACTACTGCAGTCCCTTCACTGTGTTCTGTGCACTGCGACACGAAGTCAGGGGTCTGACTTGTGTTCTGTGACTGACTCACTGATGTCTTGAATGTCGTAAACGCTGCTGATTCTGGTATTAATTATATTCAATCATATAAAATTAGGTAAGATGTGACAACAAAGCTTTCCTCGGGATATCCTGATTTATTAAGATGTTTACATATTATGAATCTTAAGGTAACTGATACACTAATCCCTGATGATCCTATTCATTTGCAAAAGGATACTTTGTCATCGGAATTTCTCTAGTCACCTTATGATGATGTGAAAATAATTTTTCTCTGAAGCTGAAGTCTTAATTTTCGAAATAACATAATGATATTTGTACCTCAAGCAAGCAGTGCAGCATTTACGTCATTCATTTCCGGTACATACATAAGCATATCTTCGGGTTGGTATTCGGAGCGTATTCGCTTTGAGCCTCGGGCGACCTATCGTTCACTTCATTCGAAATACGCTGATGTCGTTTCGTTTTTGATCCCTTACAAGTAACCGCTGCAGCGCAGTGTTTCATTAAGTAAGGTAGGAATAAGTGAACGTAGTACGTTACGAACTGGTGCTTTGAGACACACGCCGCAAGATATGTATTTTTTAAATGTACAGTAATGGTCCATATCTCGCAGTTCGTTAAAATATGCGGGCAGTGCTACTGGTAGACTACGTGCTTTGTGCAGAAAGCATGGCAGGCTTAATAATGGATGAACCAATTACGAGTGTTCCGCTCCTTGACTCGGCATGGCAGATCGTCATGCGGCCCATCCTGTCTGGTACATTAATCGCACAGTGAAGTTAGGCGGCCAAGTGGACGCTCTGCAACATGTATGCAATGGATTCAGCCAGCCGTTACAGGGTCACGTTAAACCGCGTCGTAAGTACGACAATAAGGTTGTATTGTATGTGTGTAGGCCATGCGGTTTACGTGAATTTGTAATTCCAACATCTACAGCAATTAATTCCATCCTCGCGGAAGCCATTAGTAAAGTTGGTGAAAGACAAAGGTCAAACTTTCCCGTAATAAGCCATGAAGATTCAGAAGGGAGATGGAATGTTGGGCTTCCATTCTTACTCTGACAGTCGGTACTACAAGGACGGCAGGGTTGTTAGCTCTACTCGACGACCACACTTTACACCGAAGAATATTCCTCGATACTCATTTCTGTTAGAGGATGAGTGCACCCCAGGGCTACTGAATGCGGACAGAAGGAACAGGTCGCTCGAAAATTTCCAAGGACCCTGCTGGGAATCGAACCCGGAACCTCCCATCTTGTACCGCAGTGCGTCACCCAACTGCAGGGTACACTTAATCGCAGTGTTCAGTTTAGTCATCATGAGCATTTGGTGTCGCACCATTGTGACTTAACACACCTCTCCCGCTGTGTAGCTGTAAAATCTTTTTGCGCCGTCTACAGATCGGTAGCCATCTTTGTTTCTTAGTCACAGTCACTCAGGTGATTGTCTTATATCTTCTGTCTTTTATGCCACATACTCATTTTCCACCCCGATTGCCTCATAATGTCAATCGCCCCAGTAAGTTGGTACTTTACTGGAATATTCTTGTCATAACCACCGTCACGGATGAGTCTGTAGTCTATCCTACCTCGGCCGTATTTAGTCATATTTTCTGGGGTCTGATAATAACTTTCTCTTATAAATGGTTCCTAATTTGAAGCCAGTTTATACTTCATTGTGTAATTAGACTTCTGTGTGATTCGCAGTTCTCCCAGGTTTGCTGACGGTTACAGTCTCCTGGGGTATGACACTGTTTTGATTGGTGTTTAGTTACCGGCGTTTGGAAGGGGCTTGGTACCACGGTCTTTAGGGTATAATTGATACAAGACTTCTCCTAAACATCGGTAACTAGTCAGCAGTCAACACAACGCCATATCCGGAAAGATTGCAGTCCTTGTCAGAATTCTGCTGCCTAAAATTTCATTTTTATCGTCCCTATTTGACTCTCACATGACACTTATTATGCAGTTCGTAGTGGCCATTATCTGTCAAAGGATTTGCAACAAATTAGTGTGGTGGTTGGTTAGAAAATCAGTTTACATCTCATGTCAGTCCGTAACTCGGGAATCTGCACCGATTCTGATAGTATCATGGGAATCCGTCGCCGAACATCTATTACCGCAAATCAGGCACTCCTTGTTTGACGCGAACCACCTCCGACGCTATTTGAGCGTAAGAACTGGCAGTGTAGCTAAATAGCGTAACTTAACTGAAATACGTAAATACGAAAATTGATGTCACGGTATATTGAAAGGAATGTGTGCTTATGTGATAACTTTTGTTATGTAGATGTTTGTGTAATTTGGACGGGGTAGCTCAGTCGGTATATCGACTGACTACGGGTTGGACGGTCCGGGATCGAATCCCGGTGGGGACGAGATTTTCCGCCCGTCCAGACCGACCCTGAGGCCCACCCAGCCTCCTGTAAAATGGGTACCGGGTCTTTCCCGGGGGTAAAGTGCGGCCGGGACGTGCTGCTGACCACTCAACCCCCTTCTAGTGCCGCGGTCATGGAAGAGTAGAGCTATATCTCTACCCACTCTCTGGGCCACACCGGGTCTGAAACGGGAAAACTTTACTTTCGTACCTTTTTTTAGGTGTATGTGTATTGGGAAATAAACAATAATCTGTGTATTTCTGCTGCTGTTCGTAACTCGTGGTTTCTGTTTTTGTAGCTGTTTCAAAATCGACAATAAACCAGGTGGCCCTGACATTATATCGCAAGTTAACTGAAGCGGTATAGATATTTCCCTTGTATTGGCATTCTTGTCACGTTTTTGCTTTTCCCTTTGCTAGTTTCGCGTACGGCAACCGTGTGGGTGCTCTCAAATTAATTGAGTCTAATTCCATTGCAGATAAAAACTTTCAACGAAGTTTTCCTCTACTTTTCTTGATGATGCACTTAAAATTCTCAGAGCCTGGTTGAAGTTTCACTTCATCAAAGTACTACTGGTGATAAAAATGTCGGTTACGTGAAAGTTATGGGAAGTACGGGTAATGCGAAATTGTATGGGATGTGAAATTATGTCTCCTTAAGCTGTACGGCGTGCGGCGTGTGAGGATTTAAAGTGTCTTTTCCTTGGCGCTCCAGTAGGCGCTCCAGTAGGTGGGAAGGCTGTACTGTTACCTACATGGAGATCTGTTTTGCCGTAGATTCATATGACTCTGGTGATGTGTCAACGATCGGTTGTGTTTATATACATAACACACACATACACATGTGTATGTGTGTGTATGCTACAATTTGAAAGCGCAATGAGTAGTCTGATTTATTAAATACGAGAAACATGCTCAGATTGTTTTTTGTCTCTTAGTTTACTGTTTAGGAGTTTACATTCGATCTTATTAATAAGCAGGACAGCATACTTTTCCGATCCTGTCCTTCCTTTCTTCATTATAACCATAATAGTTTATTCGTACGTCCGAGGGCTATATCAAAGTTCCGAATTTCTGTGGCTTTCTTCGGTTGTTCTATGCATAATATAAAACGTAGGACTTCTTGTGCTACTCCAGTGTTGTATTAATATTATCTTGGGCAGTTTCTATTAGTCTAAGTATTGTTTAATTACCCGAAATTATGAGCAGGCGGGTTTCTCTCGTACAGAAGTATTTTCGTGTACTGAATTTTAAAAGCGCCAAAATTGGAGTGCCTGGCGACCGTCGTCAACTGTAGTGGAATATACTGAAACTCACAAAACTATAGCATTGCCTGTTATTTTGCGGGGCTATCAGTGTTATGGCGCCATATGCCGCCATAACACTGATAGCGTCTGTACCGACACGCACAGTTGAACAAGACTTGTAATTTTAGCTAAGCATTGGTTGTAGGTGCATGATGATGGTCCCTGCGTGAATCGAAACATGTTGTAGCGGCTTTTGTAAGTTTGAAAGCTTTTTAACAATTTAATGATTTTATATGATTGAGTGCATTAGTTGGACGATAAAGCATTTGATATCTTTGATGCACGGTATAACCATGAAGATTAAGTGTACAGAGAAAATTGTATATATTGCAGTTCTTTATTATTTCCTTTTTGATAGTGATTAAATGTATGATAATGAGATGGACAGAACCGTGGTTCCAATGCCTATGCACAAAATTGGATTTGAAAATGTGAAGTGAAAATGCCACTAGGAAGAAGTCCGTATAAAGTGTTATAATATTTCGCAGGATATTAGCTTCCAATTCTTAGGTTGTATTTGACTGGCCGGACGGAGTCCAGTGGAGATGGTAATGAAATTTTGGGCCCGTAAATTGAGTAGGACATTTTAACCCCCTACGTAACTGGCAAGCTTTCAAGAGAACGGCAGTTCCATGTCAGACGGTTATTTAGCTTTATAGAAAGATCAAATGATTTTTCACCAAATGAATTCTCTGTGCTGTAACAATACTTTCACTGCTCACAGGTTGTCCGTTTTTCACCTTACAGCTTTCACAGAGTTGGACTTTATGTTGTGACATTTATTGTTTTCCAATAAAATGGTCTGGATGTTGCCAAGTTCTTAGCAAAATAAATTCCACACGTGATTGGAAGTACGTGTTTGGGATATGTGTGGGCGCCCTTACTGAGACGTTTGCTATAGAAGGACTAACATGAATGGTTGATACTTGGCACCATAGTGACTTGGAGCATAAAGTCAGCCGCTACCATCCACGATACGTCTGAGCTCTTTGTGGCACATGTAGTAATATGTCATTCCACTAGGTTTTCTCCTCCTACTAGGAAGACAGGCAATATTCGGTAGTTCTTGCACGTGGAAGAACTAAATTCCGCAATTATTTGTGCCAAAAAAGTTCAATTCATCTGTCACTGCCATTAGTTTGGGAAGTACTGCCCATTTGTGTATAGAAACAGACTCTGACATGTTGGCAAGAGAGAGACAATTTCATCCATCGTACTTAACCTGTCAGCATTGTTCTCGAGCTGCGCAACAAGTCGCCTGCTTGCTGTAAGCATAAGCTCGTGCTCCCGTTCTACCTTCATTTAATATAAGCACTGATCTAAAACACATTTCCTTAAGTTTCAATGCCACCGCCAGTAATGGCGATTAGTACGATGGAATTTGAAAATTGCTTATTTTATTGTAGTTGGTTATTTTAAAATACGCATGATTTACGCATAAACTGTACCGGAAACCCAAAAATGTATCTTTGAAACGGTCAGATTTGGAAGTCTAGTATTACTTACTGGCATATGAAACGTAATAAAATTACCAGCGTTTACTTGTGGATAAAGACTGATTTTACAGTGTCGTCTACGTTGTGTTTTCAATAACCGATAGAATATATATATATATATATATATATATATATATATATAATTTTGTACAGGCCAACACAACCTTTATAAGTGTGAATACAGTTAAAAGATAATTAAACAATCATAACAGCGACATGTTTCGGCTTTTTTCATAAAACCATCTTCAGTCTGCGACCTAAATGTTTTTAATATACAATTAACAACGTCTCAAACAATACGAAATCTCGTTTACATGGTTACTACTATATATTAAGAAGTAGAATATAAAATGTGAATTCAATTATAAAATAATATATACAATAAAGATAAGACATTATAGGTAATAAAATTTGAATTTTAGGGAGTGTATATATATATATATATATATATATATATATATATATATATATTAATTTTGTTTAAAACAGTATGTTTCGATATAAATGTATGTCTCTTTCACCCCATTTTTTGTGGGGTGTTTTATTGTGTGTTTTCTCCCCTTGTGTGCG
>Ga0136643_10005946_pt1 | contig 17367 bp, 13 predicted proteins | sample TergutLab28metaG_FD_96883 | JGI IMG/M metagenome (GOLD analysis project Ga0136643, IMG submission 96883) | Labiotermes labralis P1 segment gut microbial communities from Petit-Saut dam, French Guiana - Lab288 P1 (version 3) (version 3) | ecosystem: Host-associated > Arthropoda: Insects >... | reverse complement strand
TAAAATTTAAACCCCCCCCCCCCCCACCAAAAAAAAAAGTGAATGACTAATTTCAAAACAACTCACATAGTACAAGTATTGGCCACTGTAATTTTTATTTATATTTCAGTTCTCCACTCTACATTCTTACATCATTATATTTTATATCTGTAAATGCATAATTGATTTTATGATACATAAAATACAGTACCTTTCTAACTACACCTTGTATTGCATATGCCTTGATAATGGCCCAGTAGGAGTTGAAAATGTAGGAGGAAAATTATACACAGTTAGAGGATACTGTCTAGTACAGTGTATTTGTTGGTATATTGACTAAGTTTATAATGAAACTCTAAATTAACACATTGAGCCTCTACAGCCCTATTCTTTACCCTTCCCACAGCCTGTTTCTCCTTCCCTAAAGTTCCAAATTTTTGAATGACATTAAATTTGCCCCTCCATCCAACTACTGAGATAGTACCTTAAAACAAGAATGCAATGGTGTAAATGGCCTAAGGGTACAGAGTTTCCACAAGCATTGTTTGCACCTTGGAATTCTGCACAAAGATACATTTCTATGACATTAAGCTTTATGACAACTGTAATGCCCTACCACTTATTCAAGGAGGAGAAGAATGTGTATATTACTTGAAAACACAATTCTGGTTCTGGAATAATAGTGCTCAGCTAGAAATAAACCTGTCAAGACATGAAGAATTAAGTTCTAAAGAGTGACCAAATATTTCAGCTTGAATATCAAGTTTCATTAATATCAGTAACAGGAGATCTCAAGGGTAAACATGTGGACAAACTAAGATGAAGCTCATGCATATCATGCCCAACTCAATTCTCCCCAGTCCTCCTGATTCATTGCTGAAAAAAATCCTGCTTTTTATGAGCCACAAGCTGTATTTTTCAAAATGGTCAATTTAAAAATGGTCCATATTTGTCAAACACTAAATGTTATGCACTACACAAAGCATTATATGTTTACTGGCTCTCACTTTAAAAGTTGTTGGGTTTTTTAAATTTAAATTTTTTTTGTTTTTGTTTTTTAGTATTACCATGACACAACGGCCGTAGAGGGTGAAGGCTGTATAAAGTTCAATACAGTAGACTGTATTTGATTCAATCACTGGATTGTGGGTACATGGAAAACTACTACAAATCACACACTTCCAGTTACATTAAAAAGTTGCTCATTGCTCGCGTCACCGCAGACAAACCAGTACACATGGCTACCACAGCTCAACTACTGTTGCATTCATGACTCACACTGCTCCAGTAATAACACTGGCACCGAATTCATAACAAACAGAGAGAGAAGGAGAATACCTTCCCATGCGAAGTCTGCTTATACTAAATGAAAGCTTAAATAAAGCCTCTTCATTATTGAGGATTCATGATCACGAAAGAAATGTTACAGCCATAAACAGGATAAAGCTGTAACATGCACTACACAATTCTACCATCAGCATGATGTATGCTATGGTTCCAAAGCCTTTTACCTACTGATATTAATACAAGCCAATAGTACTAACATACGAGTTAGCCTCCTGTCTAAAAAGATTTCCAGTTTTCTCCATCTTGAGGAGGACAGTCTGGGACTACTCAAGACTCTGGACATGTACAGCAATCCATGCAAGTGTGGGCTGGTTTATATTGAACAGGCTCAATTCTCCAGCAAGACAAGGTTAAGAAAACACCAATGGCATCATTTGCCTTCAAATGCTAGGTAAGTCAGCAGTGGCAGAGTGAAGATTCATCAGCTCTGAGACACTAATATCCTCTCCAATAAAGACCAGTACAAGAACTGGGTCATCAAAGAGGCAATTCACATCAGTCTCCATCCCTGCAACATGACCAAGGAAGATGACCTGGACTTCGACAGGTCATAGAAACACACCCGTCACTCTTTTAAGGAATAAAGAAAACCTCCCTATAAAGAAATACAGCAGTAGCATTACAGCCCCTTTCAGGGCTAACAGATCCAGGCTTTCTTACTTTCAGTTGGTTCTCTCTCCTCAATTTCATCAAGTCATCAATAGTTAACTCCCCTTCCACCACCACTTCTTAATTTACTCAATCTCCAGACTGCTTCAAACTGTTTTCCTTGCCTTGTCTTGAGCACCCCTACACATGACTACACCTACCCCACAATACCTCCCCTCTTGTTGGCTTGCTGCAATTATCGCCTATATAATGCAACTGATTCTTCCAGCAAATTACTTCTCTTTGCCTACCCTGAAAAGACAGTGTGACAAGCTCATCTGAAACATCAGAAACCAATTACCACTCAACATGGCATTATATCTCAAAAGACAGTATTCTTCATACCTTTAGTCATGACCACTCAAAACTGTCAGAACTATATGCTGGAAGGGATGAATACTGAATGGCCCTACTGCTGACACCACTTCACAAGTTTCAGCAATGTTTTGTCTGTGCTGTTTTCCAGATCAGCTCTAAAATATTAATGGGAAAGGTCTCCCAAACAGCACGATGTTATTGCTCAGTTTTACACAAATCAAGCAATTACAAACATGATATGGACAAATACAACTCATTGACAGTGTTCTGATGATGTGCTCTGTTCCACTACTACCTGAACAGAAAAAGTTCAAAATGTCCCAGCAAATCCCACGCAATTTCACCAGCTGGTTCAAGACTATACAAGGGCATACAGCCATTATGCATCCATGCACATAGTTTGCACTTTCAGAAAGCAACCTGAAAATGAAGGCCAAAGAACAGTACCTCATGAAGTAACAGCTCCAATGAATGGGAAAAGTACGGAAGACTGGTGCAACTTCGAGCAATCTCCCAAGCGTGGAAGCCCAAATTTCGCCGTATCAGCTGACGCAGTATCTGATGGAGATATACTTGACTCTGAAACAGTGTACAAATAAATGTAAAGTATTCTGTAGTGACAGTAATACAAAATGCCATTCACTGTTCATAACATACATACAGCAGACCACAATATATTAATATTATATTTTAAAAACCCAATAAAAAAAAGAGAAACTTACTGTTCGCTCCAGAACACAGAAGGGAAGAGAAAAGGGTGAATTTGAATCCGAAGTGTACAGCATCGTGTCATTTTCAGCACCCAAGAGAATAGCATCCTCAAACAAAATAGCTACAAATGAAACAACACAAAATAAAACTTTGCATTATGTTGTCAGATTCAAAGCTTTAAAGTGATACGTAATTATGCCTAATAATTAACCTTTTCCCCATGTCTAACACCATACAATATAGGCAAACTGAAAGTTGCCTGCTGAAGTGAACACACAGTAAACAGTCTCACACAGCACACTTAATGTAATAGCCTGAATTTAAATAGTTCACCAGTGTTCACATTTTGCATTCAAGACCATGTTATTTTGGAAGAAACTTCCAGAACGGCAGACCTATATCAGAAGTTTCTGTGAAACCAACACAGTAGTCTAAATCTCTCCGTAATTCTGTAACATTTACTCACTATTTTAACCTCTACATGATCAATGTTCACATATGTGAAAGGAGACTGTATAGGCAGTTGTACCACAATTTGCATACACAAATGCACATATTGCAATGCTGGAAAATCCATTTCTTGTTTCTTTTTGTCTGTATGTTCTGGTATACGAACTGAAATATTAGACTTCTGCTTTTTGACAGCTGTTTGTTAGGTTACCCAGTCATAAACAGTGATGATAAACTGTAATATAAACTACTTTGTCTGATGTAGTTTGCATTCTAATAAAAGACCCCTTCCATCAGCTTACAAACACATCGGATTTTACATCTCAAATACATGTGCAGTTTATGAAAGCAGTAGGGCAAGGGCAAACAAAAAGGGAAATTGAACATACTAAAAAGAGACCACATGGCCATGCTGAAGGGACAAGCATCAGAACCCATGAGCTGAATCAAAACCAGGTATCAGAGATGATCATGGACAGCGACAGTTATGAATGCCAGTGTAATGTGGCCGCTACAGAGGAGAAGGAATACTGTGAAGAAGTTTCAATGGAACCACATCTACGATTGCAGTACTAAGGCTCCACTCAGCCTGCATTCAGCCAGCACCTCTGACGATAATGATGACGTTCATAGCAGGCCACATCCATAGACACAAGTGCCACTAAAACTGCAGTGGACACTGCCCTCTCACCTTCAGAAAAGTGTAGTAAACACGCTTACAGGGGGCCCAAGAGAAAATAAGGACAGTGAAGCAAAACACGTCAATGATGGCTCTACACCACTTGATATTATCACTGGAGCTTTGTCAGTTTTCACAATGGACCTTCTTCCCTAAATTATGGAACCGTGACTGAAATGTTTGTGTTTCTGGCAGTAACAATACAAATTGGACACTGCTTGCCAGAGCAAGTGACAGATAACTGGGCAAAACTGGACCTGTTTTACACTCCATTCCACAGCAGCATGATGAGACAAAACAGATAATTTACATATACTTTGGTTTCTGGATTGCATGGACAACAGGAATGGAGTTGACAGGATGGAAGATAATTACAACAGATTATGGAAAATATGGGATGTATTTGAAATTCTGAACAGGACATTTTCAAAATTTTACAACCCTTCAGAAAATCTGGCAATTGATAATACTTGTGTTGTTCAAAGGAGGGTGATTTTTCAGACAATATATTTCCAAGACACACACGCATTTTGACATCAAAATTTACAAACTTCACAACTCAAGTGGTTACACATATGACACAGTCTACTTGGGGAAGGGCAGAAATGCATGGCATAGCATTTGACAGCCACTCACGCCAGTGTGATAGAACCTGATGAGGAAGATGGAAGGACGTGGCCATAGATGGACGACTTCTTTTCCTTCCAAGAACTTTTTGATCACTTGATAAAAAAATTAAATGTTGTGGAAATGTCATGGGGAAATTTGAGTAAGGACCGGGGGCAATTTGCCAGTAACTGGATGGACCAGACAGATGTCTGCATGCTGACTAACATTCACGGTCTGCCACAAGAAGGAGATTTCCGCATTGAAAATGCAACATGATATATCCGGAAATAATGACGGGCTAAAACTATCACATTGGTTATGTGGATGAAGTTGAGAGAATGGCTAACAGTTACTCAATCAGCTGTCAGGCATGGAAGTGGGGGAAAATTTGTTTTTTCATCTGTTCAATCTGGCCATTCTGAACAGCTACATTCTTTTTTCTTCATGTGGTGGGAAGAAAATTTAACATAGAGATTTTTGACTCGCCCTTCTGAGAAACATGCTGGCTGTGGCTGGACAAGAACAACGGCTAGAGAGACCCGTAAGGAGACCACCACCCACTTCTGGAATATCACAAGACTGATAAAAGCTTCAATAAGTTCTGGCCTGGTCCATCCAAGCTGGGGCGATGTCATGTGTACTCTGTGATGTGTAATATGGACAGTACATGTAAAATGTCTCGAGTGTGATGGAGCCTTATGTGTAAAAAATGTGCTTTGTGGATTAACATACAAAGAAATGACCATAAAACTTCACGTGCAACATACGTACACAAATGTGAAGCCTAGAACCAGTACGCAAGTAAAACAAAGTGGATTTTTACAAATATCTAGATGTTTATTTTGTGTATTTTGGTAATAAGGATACGTACAACATTTTTAAAGAATGTTGAACAATCTCTGTTTCCTTCACCACAAATTGTCATTTAACACAGAGATTTATCACTTTTCATTCAAAAAATACTGACTTTTTCATGAACTTTCACCAAAAACTAATCCCCCCTGAAAACTCAGCAGCACTGAACCCAGGTTTCTGCACTTAATTCAGTCATTTAAAGGTTAAAGATACACAAAAACTTATCTAAATGAAGTACTGTACAAAAATTACAAAAACGGACTACCACAATCCTACTCCAATATCACAGTCCAACAAAATCGGGTACATTTAATACAACGCTACCAACAAAAACTTTATTTTTTCAAACACACAGTTCATAATAAGGATAGAAACACGCATATATTGTAAGAACTTGTTATACTATATGTCTATAAACAATGACAATGACATCTGATGAAGGGGAGGAACTGGATGTAAAACCCTTGCACCTACTCAGACATGGTGGTGAGAAGGAACATACTATCATTGCTAGAACTTCAACCCAGGTCATATAACTTGTACTGAGAAGTTCAAGTTCAGAATATCTATACAACAGATTCAGAATGAAATGAATAGGATACACCAACTCCAGTGAGTTCTATGTAAATAAAATAGCTGTTAAACATTGTACATTCATCTGCAGGCTTCTGTTATACTCCTTTCTTCCTGCAACTTTATATAGAGCAATTAAAAATGACACACAGGTTCTTAAGAATTTATTGTGAACAAACTGACTACCCTACAGACATTGTATTAAGACCTACAAAGCAAGTTAAAGAAAATATTTTCTAGTTGACTAATGTTTTCATTTACAATAAAATCCAGCTTCTAAAGAGTATATAATCAGGTCCTGGAAACTGGATTTATCACTAAAGCCCCAAACTCTACAACTTTCAGATCAAATTTCTGTAGATCTGTTAAAAATCATGCATCCTTGTTCCATACTTAACAAACGAACTTGATGACCTGAAATACTGGATTTGTGAAGCCGAATACTAAATGAACACTAATCTTGCAAAAAGTCTGTAGTAGCAAAGAATCATTATCAATTGCTGCACTGTGTTATTTATTGGGTGATTAGTTCTCTGATATGTTGCAGCCTGACTTAATAGGCCATCTTCATGGAGACTTCTACAACGTGTGCAGCGTTTGTTTCAACTTAACTGTTAGAGTTTTCATACGTGATTAAAATCAATGTTTTAGTAGATTACTGTTAAAATACAATAAGTTACAATGAGTACAGTATGAATGAAGAGCATATTCAACATTATAAGGCTTTGATGATGGTGTATAACATATTGATACAATCTTCTTTTCTTGGACCTTGTCCACCATCTACAGATCTCTTAGACATTAATACACTATGTTTCAGAAGCCAGCTCTGCTTTCATCTTCAGGCAAGATACACCTAACTTGTTGGCCCCCTTAGATTGAGCTATTGAGCAGGCTCTGGGTACCACAGAAACACTCAACTAGTGTAGATAAGCTCCTGAGAACAGGACTTAGCCATGGTTCTGGAGTATCTAGTGAATGTAAATAGCTCAATCTGAGGGGTACAGTGGGTTAGGTGCAACTTGCCTGAAGACCGATGCAGAGCTGGATTCCAAAATGTAGTGTTTTAGTGCCTAAAAAATCTATAAACAATGGACACGGTCTAAGAAAAGATTGTATCAATATGTTATACACCATCATCAAAACCTTATAGTGATGAATACACTATTCATTCATAGTGCACACACTACACACCGAACATCTCATTTCATAACTTGCAACATACGAAGAAAGATCGAATCAGATGTTTGGACACGACATATAAATTTTATAATTTTATACTATACTGTATACTGTACTTAGTGTATTCTAACAGTAATCTACTAAAACATCAAATTTAATAATTTGTGAAAACTCTAATAGTTAAGTTGAAACAAACGCTGTACACATTAAAGAAATCTCCCTGAAGGTTACCTATTAAGTCAGCTGAAACATGTCGGAGAACTAACCAACAAATAATTAATAGAGTGCAACAAATTGGTATTGATTCTTTATGTATATAATGTAGTTGCACAGAAAATGTAAAATATTTAATACATTTTTAGTAAGTTTGTATAGCACTATCATGGCAGCAGAATTAATGACTAAGCTTACATGAAGCAACAATGAATTTACAACAGCTTCTGAAGTTTTAATGTTCACTGATAATTTGGGGTTAACATTCTTAAAAATTAATTTAAAAAATGTACAACATAACACATCATACTATAATTTTACCCAGTGGATAAATTCCGAGTTGGAAAGGCAGCATTATCCTCTTGGACATGAATGAATGAGATTTATCACCATCCCTGGGGAACAATGGCAGCCAAACCATCATCCCATGGGCCCCACAGAACAGCCACAGAGCTTCCGTCAGATGAGGTTTCTCACGCCGGGATTTGCGAGGTACCCAAACATTCTCCACCCGTGATGCCAAAACAGTAGGAGGAGCACAGGTGTATGACTGGAACTAGCCAGTAATTTGGGTATAAACTAGTTCCAATATTACATAATGAAAAGTCTGTGTAGAAACTTGTTTGTACACAAAATTTTCATAACATTATTGTTATAGATACATACTGTTTATATAACTAAAACACCAAAAATGCCACGCACTTACAAGTAGGAAACACAATGAATAAAATGAAGATTAACATTCCACATGCATCTCTCAGAATCTTGACAACAGCAAATTTGAACTCTGTTACTATTTTAATCTTCATGTTTTTAACCCTTAGTTTAATTTCAAAGGGAACTTCACAAAATCCAGAAATACTCAGAAGAAGAAAGAGATTAATATCCAAATAAAACACAACTCATAAAATTTGGGCTACCAAGTATAAAAGTTTCAAATACAATTAACAACTGTAAACACCTTGTGAGATCTCACAGTACAAATATACAAGTAATATTTACATTTTCACTACCTTCTTATGTTTTTATACAAAGCCTAATGATTGCCCTTGTGGATCCAAACAAGTAGCTAATTGGTAACAGCATGTTGTTACACAAACATACTATGCTTCACAGTAATTTCTATTACTTAATCACTTTAAAACACAATGGGATGTCCTCTATCCACATAATTCTTGTGCACTATTTATTCATACATGTGTCACCATTTGTTGTTCAAAAGTTTTCCTTCTATCTTTGTGTTTCTTTAGTATTCAGTCGAATCCTCATAAATCCAGGTTAGTCAGAACTGTATTTCATCATACATTCTTTTTATATGTTCAAAGAATTTCTCACAGACATCTTTCTTTTGTATTTTGTACCACAGAATTTCTCTATTCATGGAAATGAACTCTTTTTCTACAACTACAAAACATCAGTACATACATCCCCTTTTGTCCCCTGATCTATGACATCCAATCATGGTATATGAACAGTAGAAGGGAGTACAAACTGTAAATTTATGTCAGTTTCATTGTTTGCACAGACGTTGGCTTTAGTAAAAAGCTATCATCAGGCAATTAAAAACACACAGGGAAAAATAATTAAATACAACTCACTAAACTAATACTTTTACAGATAGCTGAGATATCAAATTTACAAAAACTAGAGTCATATAAACCAAACCAGACAAAAGTCAAAACTGTATATTAAATATAAAAATATAATAAATGTGTATCATATTAAAATATTAAAACTCTATTCCAGTAGTTCGGGTGTGAAAGGAAAGCTCCTCAATACCCAAACGAGCCTCACAGGGTACAATCTACGTCAATTCTGTTTCTAAATCTTCACTGATGCCAGATAGGCAAGTATATGGTTTACTCTGAGGTTTTTCATTCTTTGCATCTCATCTGGTCAATTCGTGAATTTCAAAGAAAAACAGTAGGTCGAATATATCTCCATAAGACATGTAAGCAAACTGATTAGATCCTCACTGAATGAGGAGGATATCTCTCACTTCAGTGTTAGGGATGTACACATTAACACTTTACAGCTTCACATAAGCTACAGATATCACACAATGTAATTCCCAAAATGCCAAATATGGCCTATAGGTGTTTGCAAATTATGATCATTCTTGTACAGCCCCTTAGTCTATGTCCACCCTAACAACCTCAACAATGGTGGTTCTTTCTAACAGACCAGGAAAGAATGTAGTGTAGTCAGTATTTTTTCTCCCAACACCAAACCACCCCCCTCATTTTGTACTGTGAATTAGCCTTTATAATATTTCTGCAAAGCAGTCTGTTAGTTGACACACCTAGTTTCATGACACCTGCACTTGTTACTGCTTTCAGTGCCGTCCAGTGCTGGTGTAATACGAACACATGCCTATGGAATTCTAAGTCCCCCCTGACCTGACCGTAACTGTTGGTGATGCGCTGAAATATTTACTCATCAGACAACACATACCACCCTCCAAAAGAAACTGCTAAAAGTGAAAATAAAGAACTGTAAATATAGACAGTTCACTGGGGCTGAAGCACTGTGGAAGGGGTCCTGGGGGAGTGATGTGCAACACACAAGCCTCAACCCCACTAAAATGTCCTAGGTTCACTACTAAAAACTTCAAACCTCATACTGCATTCACATGATACCTTAACAGGATTATTTCACATTAAAGGAAGCAAAGTATATACTGTAATAGTTTAGTTTTAGCTATGACATATACATCACCATCATTGCTTTCACAGAACAGAAGCATCAAACAATAACCAAACACAATATTGTCTGTGAAATGACACATAAATTACAGCATGGAGTTACTGATGTGTCAGGGTGAAGGTGCTGCATACCACTTGAGAATCCAAGACATCACTTAAGTGACGACAGCAGTCACAGTCATTTTCTTTTCACTTAACTGACAGACAAGCACAAAGCAAGGCATGCGCTTAAGAAACGTCAACTAAATAAAGCCACGTTTTCAGGTGAAAGAAATAAATACCAAATCAATTTCTATGAATTGTGTTGCATAACAGCCGGAAGTTAGCTTCTTTATTTACAAGAGTGAGGCAGCCAGATTACTTCTGCTTAATGTTCGGAGACAGAAGAACAAGTCTACATGTGCAGAATATGACACCAGCTTGGGATTCCGGGACATCTGACATTTATATTATGAACAGCAGCACTCAACATTTCACACAGAGGGGTTAATAAATCAATAAACAGCTGCATTTCATTTCACTGAATTTTAAGAAAAAGTCTGTAAGATATTTTTGTGTAAAAGTATGCATGCAAAAATTTAATCCTCTAATTAAAACTCTTGTCTTCATTTAATTTGTGCAACAAAAGTTTGAGAGATAGGTACCAATGTCACATCTAGGGAACCACAACCTTATCACTGAATAAATGGAATACAACCCTCAAACAGGCAGTTCCAGATCCACCCCTGCTCTATACTTTCCTTCAACTTCTCATTGTTTTTGATATTACATAACGTATGGTTCAGTGTAATTCAGTTGTATATCCGGTACCCATTATCATTTCTAGAAAATTCAGAATAACACCATTGTTATTGTGCTGTGTGTACATATATCTTTCTAGTGACACACTATCAAGCATGACGTATGGAAGGCCCCACAGACCCCATGTCACAAGGGGCACAATGCACCTTGGGTCAGAGAAGTCTCAAAACATATAGAATACTACAATTTGTTGAGTGTTTCTTCACACTGGATTCTGCTCTTGACAGCAAGCAGTATTCTAGAACCCCCAATGAGATCTGGAAGTAATTTTACTTATAATTATAAAGGGGCAAAGGTGGCAATAAGGAGTTGTAGGTATGCACCCAACTCGTTACTTACAAAACTGCTCTGGTTTGAAACACTATTTCATAACATAATAATCACAATAAATACAGAACAGGTGTAAACAAACATATAAAGAGTGGTGCAAAAGTCACCTGGCATTTGATGTTTGAATGTGTTGCCTTTAGTGTCAAGCAACTTCTGCACCAACCCGTACACTTACTTAAAAATATGACATGACACAATGTCTGAATTTATGGTCTCACCACACTAGGTTTGGGCAGCTTAACACATAATGCCTTTTGCATGTAACCCCTCCACCAAATCCCTAGTCCCATTAACACAACTTTAAAAATTACAAGGAATATGTCTACCTTGTGACCAAAATTGGTTAAAAATTTGAAACTTATTAAAAAGACTTCATAATCTAGTCCCAGTATGCCATGATTTGAATGTGAAAGTAAAGATTTTGTGGTACACACCATGAAGGCAAAAGGAAGAATGAAAACAGTTCCATTCATCCTAATCTTGGCATTAGATGGAAGTAAGATGTCAGTTTCATGCTCTTGTCACTTTACCCCCAGAGCAGAGCCTGCTATACCCACTGAAGACAAGACTGGGTGGGCCTTATCTTGGTCTGGATGCTTTGGAAAAGGGAAAAAATGTCTTATCCCTGTCATAAATCCAAACCTCAATTCCTTGGCAGTCAAGAACACGGCCCAGTCACTATACCAACTACACCATTCCATATCCTCATGGTTTGAAAGTATAATAATAATTTACCTACCAAGCTGTCATCTCCTTGCCTACAGTTTTGTTCACGTTGCACCATAAGCAATCTGCCACTCACATTGAGCATAATACTTTCAACCTCTTTTGATGCATGGCGACCAGTTTCAGCACGAAGGGTTGTTAGTGTTACAGAAACAACGCAAGCAGGATGAACACATAGTGCACTGATGTCCACACTCTGCAGAATTTCCACTAGAACACCACCCACTACAAACAAACAAACAAACAAAAACAAAAAAAAAATATATATATATATATATACACGTAAACACACACACACACAGACAATTTTCATGTCTTATGATTCATACTTTTCTAACTGATCACACTGTATGTATAACACAAGAGTGAAAAGATGCATCTACCTTTAGGCATGGTACATGATCTGGCAACTGTATTTAAAGGTCACAGACCTAAGAATACTTGAAAATTGTCTATAAAATCAAGTCATGTGGTAGGTTACATACTTTCAAAGCACTCACAATTTTATTAATGCATTTATCTTTACTTATTAAAGCTCTCGTACTAAAACTATACAGAGCCAAACAGCACAAACGCTAGGCTGGTGAAGCACATTTACTATGCGAGTACTCACAGAAACATGATAAAGGGTAAGTGGAGAGTAAACAGGAAAACAGATGGGTTAGTCAGTAATGACTACACGTGTGCAAACAAAATCTCTCCAGCACTAGTATATATGCTGCAAGCACATGCACACAGTGTGGCTGCCATTAGCTGACCAAACAGTCACCACCACCACCACCACCACCACTACCACCATCAACCCCACAAAAATATATAAACTTGTCCATTTAGCCACGGATGAAAACTGGTTTCTGCACTTGGTGCCACCATATAGCAAATGTAATATACTAAAGAACAAGTTACACACATACACACCCTTAGTTATTCATGGCTGAATGGCATGTTTTTCAGTATGCCAAAAACTATACTATAATGAAAACACTAACATAAAGTAAGCAATGTAAATTAAAATAAACATCCAACAAAGTATTCAACAATACAAAACCCTCTGAGACAACATTCATGAATTCACTGCAATAAACATTTAACATTAACACAGCTTGGAAAATTGTAAACCCGCTATCCGAAATTTGTTAAATTGTAACCTGTATGCATTTGCAGCTGATATGGCTGACAAAGAAGATATTTTTAATCAAGTTCATACCGAAAACTTTCATTACGTTGGAAGAACACAAGTTATACTCTGAAGCTACATTAACCACTCTGGAATTTCTTGTTAATGTGAAAATACAATAAAGTATGCATCCTGTACCTTTCCTATAATGACACACATATGTTGATTTACACACTGACTTGAACCACAGCCTAATTAACCTGGAGCCATCTCTCCATCTGTCTGTTGTTCTGTCACCTCATCTGAAGACACAATCTGTACCGTAATCTTAAAAATCCTCTACCTCACTGTATTGATGAAATCATCTCAGTATGATAAATTTGAAAAACTGCATTTCAAGTACACAAAGGGCAGAATGCAACAAACAGGGAACATAAGAACAAAATTATAGCAATGATAGCAATCTTTCAATTACTTAGTCAATGTGAATATGTGAAACAGTAATTTTTCCCACATTTCTTAACTGCTATTTATGTGTATACCATATTTACTCCAATGCAAGGCAGGATTTTTTGCCTTAAATTTGGTGCATTAATATATGAGGTCCTCTAAAAATCGTGTATGAAGTGCCCAACCAGATCGCTCTAAATTGGGCCATGTGGGGTCAATCCAAGGCCTACACTGCCAAATAATCTTGTGACATCTGCACTCTTATAAAATATTATACAGCGTTGAATGGTAATTCCTTACTGACATTTTGAGACAACCTATCAGTCCCAACTTCAAGGATCAAGAAATCCAAAAGGGCGAACAGACCACGGCTGAAGTTAACTCACACAATCTTCTATTTTGGAACTTCATCCATCCCGACTTTTTAAGGAACCCCGTTTTGGAAGCCAGTTCTGTTCCATCTTCAGGCAAGGAAGGATTGAACCTGGTGGACCACTTAGACTGAGTTATTCTCAATCACTACACACCACAGAAACAGTAACTTGTTAAGATATGGACCTAAGAACAGATCTATTCCAAGGGTAGTAACAGGAAGGGGCTATTCAAAAAATAAATGTCAACTACAAGCCTCAAAAATAAAACCTAGACCAATTCACAAATTAAAAACCATAAAAAAAAAAGCCACAAAGTCAGACTGATTAGACCACAGACACAACACAAAAATCCAGAACACATGCATTCAAATTCTTAACCCCATTAACCCCATCTGTGCAGAAAATCGCGAATCTTCATTGTTCAAGTAAGTTTATAAACCAAGATATGTAAATGTAGTACTTAGTAAATGTGGACCGTAATGGTATGGCAGCACATCTCTCCAGAATTGACTGTGAAGGGCTTTAAAAGGGCTGTATATCCAGCACAGTGGATGGGACTGATGATATGTTGTAGAATGTCAGTGAAGAGGATGGGGATGTTAGGAGTGATTGTGAGGAAGATAAAGGTATTGACTGTGAAGATAGAGACAGTGACACTGATAGGTGAAGGTATATAGAATCTGGCATGCTTCGTGTATTAAGTGTAGGAAATTAATAGCAAAATATTTTTTCTTAGCACACTTTTATTTTGCAGGGTCATCTTAGATTTGGATAAATACATTTTTCTTGGAGGACATGTTGTTCCGGGGGGCTGCCTTACATTGCAGTCATCGTGCATTCAGGTAAATACGGTATATACATATTGTCAATGCAATTTTCTAAGCATTACTGATGTACACAAAGCAACATATCATAACTGGTTCAGTAAACATAACAAATAATTACAAGAGGCTAAACACGTCAATTTTAAAATAACTTACATGAATGGTTTTCCTTCACAGATAAACTGTAAATTGAAATTTGACCACTGGCACAGAAGGTGATAAGCCTATCACGAAGTGTGTTGAGAAGAAGAACTTGAGCAGAAACCCGCACCATTTTCACAAACATATTATCTAATCTTGAATCTCGTGGGTAGATCCGGATCTCATCCCTGTTCTCCAAAATGCTATAACACCCCATCACAACGTGATCTCGCCACCACAACAAACCACCTGTCACAACAAAGTCCTTCTCTTGAGTCTCATTGCCAAACAACTTCCATTTACGTGACACCATTGAATAATGCGCCAATCCTGTTCTTCCAGCTACAGCTAAATTTTGACCCTCACAGTCAATGGCAGTGTACTGAAACAAACAAAACATCAATAAACAAAGAGCAAAAAACCAAACAGTACACAACCAGACAAATAATCATTTATATATACATCAGACATATAAAGAAATAATGTACTGTCTATTGTTGTACTGATGATTTGACTGTACTATTGCAGACATTAGAACTAAATTTCCATTAGGCCATCACTGTTACATCAATGTTGATTTATACACAAATTGGGTAGCCTTGGGGTTAGACACAAGACTCACATTCACAGGGTACTAGATACTACACTGAACTGGATATGCATGCAGATTTACTCTGCAGAGATCCCACATTTAAAACTCTAGAACTCAAGAAGACCAGGCTCCAGTGTGTGCTGTGTAACCCACACTGGATTAAGAATCCCTCTGCCATGAATCTCTTTTGGATACCGCTACTTCAATAACAGGCCATAATTAGAAGCCATGCATACTGGATTAGGAATGATTCCTCTCACAAAGATTCCTGTATCTTGTCACACAGGTGCAGGCATCACAAATAATTTTTTCTGGCACTGGGGTCAAATTAGTTTTTAGCTTAACAGTGACATTTAGCGAACCACTGGAGTACAGCTTGCAGAATTTGTGGAAAAATATTTCATACAAATAAGGTACATATTATATACAACAAAAATCACATAAAAGTCAAACAATTACATCACAGCAGCATTTCTAAACTCTGAGGTTAGAGTTAACAAACCGAAAGTCAAAATCTGTTCTTTTGAAAAAATACACATATAAATAGATCATTAAATAACCTCATTATTAATTCACATCCCACTATTTGGAATGACACATATGAAAGACAGAATATATTATAATTTCTACCACGACTTTCATGTTTAAAATTCAACACTTTTAGGCCCATCTGCATTCTCATGAAAAGTAGCCATTAGCTCTGTCATGTCCATCTGTCTGCATGCATCAGCTCAGCTCCCACCAGACGGATTTTTGTGAAATTTAATTTCAGAGAATTTTACAAAAATTTGGTGAGAAAATCCAAATTTCATTACAATGGGACAACAGTACAGAGCACTTAAGACCCACATGCATTTTGCAGTGTTGAAAGGGAACCATGTAGCTCAACAATAGAAGGAACAATACTAGAGAGACTGCAATGTTGCATTACTGTGGCAACACATTCATAATTTATACCACTGACAGTAACACACATACACAACAATGTTATGTAGCATTAGTTGCATAACAATACACAACTACACACAGCATGATGCATAAGATTTAGGAATGATATTTTTTAAACAACAGAACTAGAGCAATCTATCAGCCAACCCACTAACTAAGTACTCTCAACCAACATCCGTTCACACACCGAGTTTCGTTTATCTTCGATAGTGTAAGAGTTACAACTTACCTCATAAAGTCAGTTTTCTTTATATGTCACATATGACAGAAATGAACAGAGAGGTGCCATAAAATTTTGTTTCAAAGCTAGTCCATCTGCTACAGAAACACTAGTATTGGTGCAAAAGGCTTATAGGAATGAGGCTCTGAACTGAACAAACGTTTTTAGGTGGTATTCTCGATTTTGAGATGGGAGCTGGTAGAAGATGACAAGAGAGGTGGCCATCCAAAATCGACTTGAACTGTGGTAAACATTGCTGCTGTTGTTGATTTGGTCAAAAATGACTGTCGAATTGCATCAGGAATGATAGCAGAATCTTTAAGCATCCCCAAGACTCTTCGGATTCCGAAAGAGGATTTGGGAAAGAGAAAGTTGTGTGCAAGTTTTGTTCCACAATCCTTGACACCTGAGTGAAGGGAAGATCGAGTCACATCTTGCCAAGACATTATGGCGATGGCCAATGCAGACAAAAATTTTTTTTAACAAAATTATTATGGGAGATGAGACCTGGTGTTTTGCCTATGACCCTGAAACAAAGCGACAGAGTTCTGAATGGATTGGTGAGATATCCCCTC
>Ga0136643_10005945_pt1 | contig 17367 bp, 15 predicted proteins | sample TergutLab28metaG_FD_96883 | JGI IMG/M metagenome (GOLD analysis project Ga0136643, IMG submission 96883) | Labiotermes labralis P1 segment gut microbial communities from Petit-Saut dam, French Guiana - Lab288 P1 (version 3) (version 3) | ecosystem: Host-associated > Arthropoda: Insects >... | reverse complement strand
GCATTTTGCAGACAATTATCTTTATTACATGGAAGGTACTATGGGGTCCATTTGACCCCAAGCGGAAATAAACATAAATAAAAAATAAACGGAAAGACACAAAACCTACCGAATGTGTGTGACATAATTAGGAAAGCCTTACGAAAAAATAAGTAAAAGGCGATGTCAGTATTCGTGACAGTTTAAAAAAAACGTGAGTCAAATAGGACTGGGTTCACATAGACCCCATGGTACCAGAGCAGGGTTAATTGTGCCCCACTCTCACCACAGCATGGCACATTTTTAAGTATGTGGTTGAAGAAGGTAGTATACATTTGTGTGCTTAATAAGGAGTCTCAGGATACCGATAATAGGTGGTACTTCAGCTGGGAGTTTTAGGCACGTGCAGCTAACATCTCGTCAACTTTAGATACCAGTATGTTACAAAGAGTTACTTATTGGGCAACTTTTAGGAATAAATGTACCATAAAACTGATGAGTTAGTGTACAGAAAATAGGTTTGCAGTAGTTAATGCTGACTGATAGGTGTAATCATTAATGAGTCATTATATTATGTAGGTCTTGGAAGATGACTTACTGACACGATTAGCTGCTGCTGGTGAAGACATTCTGAGTGATACTGCATTGGTGATCAATCTGGAGACCACCAAGAAAACAGCAGATGAAATTGAGATCAAAGTAGAAGAAGCCAAAGTGACATCCAGAAAGATTGATGAAGCCCGTGAGCATTATCGTGCTGCTGCAACACGGGCTTCTTTGTTATACTTCATCCTTAATGACCTGCACAAAATCAATCCCATATACCAGTTTTCACTAAAAGCTTTCAGTGTGGTATTCCAGAATGCCATAGCAAGAGCAGTTAAATCTGAAGATCTGAAACAACGTGTTGCAAATCTTCTGGATTCAATTTCGTACATGGTTTTCATGTATACTTCACGGGGGTTGTTTGAATGTGACAAGCTTATCTTCATGGCACAGATGACATTTCAGATTCTGTTGACAAGTAGAGAGATTGATCCAGTAGAGTTGGATTTTCTGTTACGATTCCCAGTCACTCCAAATGTGACTAGTCCTTTGGATTTCCTCACCAATACTAATTGGGGTAGTATTAAGAGCTTGTCACTAATGATGGAATTCAGGAACCTTGACCGTGATATTGAAGCCTCAGCCAAAAGATGGAGAAAATTCGTAGATTCTGAGTATCCAGAGAAGGAAAAGTTTCCTCAAGAATGGAAGAACAAATCAGCAATTCAGAAATTATGCATGATGCGTGCACTGCGTCCAGACCGCATGATATATGCCATCAAGGCATTTGTAGAAGAGAAACTAGGGACCAAGTTCATAGAATCTCGATCTGTGGAGTTTTCCAAGTCATTTGAGGAAACAAGCCCCACAACACCTATGTTCTTTGTCTTGTCACCGGGCGTAGATCCACTCAAGGACGTTGAAAAGCTCGGTAAAAAGGTGGGCTTCACAATCGATAAGCGAAACTTTCACAATGTGTCCCTGGGACAGGGGCAAGAAACAGTAGCAGAACATGCTATGGAAGTGGCCTCTTGTCTTGGCCATTGGGTCATACTGCAGAACATTCACTTGGTTCAGGCATGGCTACCAACACTTGAGAAGAAGATGGAACAATGTGAGGAAGGAGCACACCCAAAATATCGGCTGTTTATGAGTGCAGAACCTGCTCCTTCCCCTGAATTCCACATCATTCCCCAGGTACATATTTGCTGTTAGTTTTTGTGTCCTTCTTTAGTGATTGTGCGTAATAAGTCCTATAGTGCCTTATAAAATAGATAAATTAATTAATGTTTTAGTTTCTAATTTAAAACATTCTGTAAAGTATTAACCTAAAAGAAGAGGTGCACAGAAAGTACTGTGGTATGTGTATTAAATCCCACAGGGTTTGCTGGAATCATCCATCAAAATCACAAATGAACCACCATCTGGTATGATGGCGAATCTACACAAGGCCCTTGACAACTTCAACCAAGAGACACTGGAAATGTGTAGCAAGGAGGCTGAATTCAAGACAATATTGTTTGTGCTGTGCTACTTCCATGCAGTAGTCAATGAACGCAGAAAATTTGGTGCTCAAGGCTGGAACAGTATTTATCCATTCAGTGCTGGTAAGAATCTTGTGAACATCTGGAAAGGCAGATTTAAACATAACTAATTTTTTGCTGAGTTGTAAGGGTTCTTGGATTATGAGCATAATGTGTAAAAATGATGACAATGAAGTCAATAATAACGACATAATTTATTTTTAAATTTGGCGTTCTGGCACCAACTTGTTTTATTAATATTTACTGACATTTTTTAAGAACATACTGCTTCCAGCTTTCCTTCCTTCATGAAGATGAAAACATTTCTTTTCTGAAAGCATCTACAAAAGTACAGATCATAACCTGAAAATTGCTACCCTCAGCAAATTTCAGATCTCTTTCAGATGTTGTTACAAACATTTTCTTGCCTTTAGGTGATCTTATCATTAGCATCAGCGTCCTGTACAACTACTTAGAGAACAGTTCTAAAATTCCCTGGGAAGACCTGCGCTATCTTTTTGGTGAGATCATGTATGGTGGGCACATTACAGATGACTGGGATAGGCGACTGTGTCGCACATTCCTGCAGGAATGGCTGCAGGTAACTTCAGATCCCTAATTTATTTAATTCTTTCAGATGGGACCGAAAGTTGTAGTTATAGGAACAGAAACTAGAACAGAGATACATGCTGTGATTTACAGACTCAAAATTCAGTGACATGCATTAAGATAAAGTAGAATGTGGAAGAGATCACTTTGGAGACTTTAACAAAATTAGAAGGTTACAGTGACCCCTGCATAGTGCTTTTCTTTAGGAGGCAGTGTATTTGAATGCTATAATGTAGAAAACATTAACTTGGAGAAATTTAACACTGAAACCATCAACTTCAGATCAGCAGCAATGAATACTAATCCTTCGTGTGGGTCAGAAGACATATCTGACCTCTTCTTCACAGCTGTGTATGTATTGAATGAAATAATATTAATATTGTATGAATACTGTTCCATCGATCTAGTTTTTTAGTTGAACTGCATAATGAAGCATGTTTTGAAGTGTACACGATGACTGAATGCAATAGTCATCTTGGGCTTGAGAGCTGCATCATTTGGTTCATGTCACCAGTGTTTCAGATGCTGACTCCATTTTCCTCATCAGGATTGTAATATGAAATAAAATCCAGCTTTCCCAAGTTATGTACCCACACAAAGTTTGAGCCTGTATTTGGATATGAGCCCATGGGGTTAATGGATGAAATCCAAAGATCACTGTGGCTGGCCTGGATTCTCTTCTTTTCCTTTTTCATCTCCTTCGTCTTTCACGGGTCATGAATATACGTGCATGTTCTCTATGAACAAGAGTTGGGTTTTAATAATTATGTAGTTATGGAATCGGATATTTAGGTTATATGTGGCACATTTGATGTAGAATCCATTTGTGTCAAAACAATGCACATGTATACGTTACTAAATTGTGTAATCATTTTATAATTCCTTTAAGCTTTGCCTTACATTCTGAAGAATGTAAATGTAAGCAAGCATTACATATTTATCCCAGAACTTGTTATGTCAGTAATCATGGTATATTGATCCACAGGATCATCTGTTTGATAGTGAGTTATTACTGGCACCAGGATTTCCCACACCTCCAAACATGGACTACATAGGGTACCACAAATACACTGATGATACTTTGCCAGATGAATCACCGTACCTGTATGGGCTGCATACAAATGCAGAGATTGGTTTCCTTACAACAGCTTCGGAAACTTTGTTCCGCACAGTGTTCGAGATGCAACCGAGGGACTGTGGAGCAGCTGGAACTACTAATGTCACACGAGACGAAAAGGTGTGTGGGACCTTCTACATCCTTATGATGATCAGTCAGAAATTAATTTTTGCGTGGCATAATTTTGTAACTAAAGAACCTGGGAAACATTTCAGGCATTTTCCTCGAAAGTACTGACAAACAAACATAAAATTTTCTGTATAAAGTACATATATGCAGCTGGAGATGATTGATTTTGTTAAAGTTTTATGAGCACATTAACTTTCGGACATGAATGAATGTACTGATATATTCATGTCATGAGTTCTGCTTTGAATATTAACATAATCATATGGTTTCTAATTTTCATTCGCTGTACGGTGTGAGTGTAGTATGAATCTCTAAGGACTTAATACTGTTAACATAGCTATTTAGTGAAGTTTTTGGTTGGTTTTGTCAAAGGTATGAAGTCCTTACATTGTCACATAACACAACAGGGTGCCTAACATAATGCTTGTAGTATAAAATTTTGATTTCCTTGCCAATATTTTATGTTAATGCTTATTGTGTACATAATTTAACTGTGTATAAGAAACACATGGTCTCAACATGTTGTGTTACAATCTTTGTATTTTTCTACCGTCCAGTCTGGAAGTGTTGCCAGGCTGGATCATGTATGTCAGCCATCTCTTTCCTATCCCTACTTTATGTGAAATAATGTCTCAGGTAAAACAAGTGATGGACGAGATAAATGACAAGATTCCAGAATCATTTAACATTGCTGAGATTATGGCAAAAGTTGAAGAAAGGACTCCATATATCATAGTTGCATTCCAAGAATGTGAGCGTATGAACTTCCTAATGGCTGAGCTGAAGCGGTCCTTGAAGGAACTAGAGCTTGGGTTGAGGGTAAATATAACACTTACGTTTGTCCTCTTGTGAGAAAAATTTCTTGAAGACTTTTAGCCAAATGTTTACACAAGCATTATAAATTGGTTGTAACATTAATGTTACTGTCTTGTGGGGTGTGATGCCATTTATTTTGGTAGAGAGATACTGTAGTGTCAAGGCAGCTCTGAAAATGCTTCAGGCTGCCAAAATAACGTCTCCTTTGGTATGACAGTGCCAGAAGATGTTGAACGTTATCTCTACGCAGCACACTGTGGGGCTGCATTGGGTCCTTGTGCATGCCGTAGTGCGAAGAAATGAAATTGCCGACAAGCTCGCAGGAGGTGGTTCTGATCAATGGTTTGTTGGACCTGCATTTGTAGGAAATGTGGTACTGAGGAGGATACCTCGCGCGCGCGCGCGTGCGTGCGTGCGTGCGTGCGTGCGTGCGTGCGTGCGTGCGTGCGTGCGTGTGTGTGTGTGTGTGTGTGCGCGTGTGTGCGTGCGTGCGCGCGTGTGTGCGCGTGTGCGTGCGCGTGCGCGTGCGCGTGCGCGTGCGTCCAATTTATTCCTCTCAAACAGTTGATGAAATTTTGTATGAGCATTGTCACTGAAGACCACCATAACTCAAAAATTTCCTACAGTCAGTAAAAATGTAGATGTAAATTTTCTGAGGTGAGAAAATTACTAATGCCATATACTACAGCTTCTCGATATTATATATGGTAATAGTCTTCAAAAAGTGTGTAGTTTTTATTTATGTGATCCTTTTTTATGTAATAGGAACAATATGACAAGCATGTAAAATTTTTCATATATTTTTCGCTTTTCTAGCAATTAGTAATGAGTCATTGGAACCAGGAATTTGAATGTTTGCATAAAGATAAATTACAAACATACCCACAAATTATTTGTGCCATATTGTTTATGTAAGTCATTCAAACACAGCAGTACTATGAAGTTTTGAGGTTATATCTGGCAGATTATTAGTACAGTGTACACAAAATAAAAATTCACATTTTTTAAATATTTTGCTGTAAGAAGCTAAATAAATCATGGCTGTGTGAGGCATTTTGTGTATGTTGGACATCAATATGTGATAAAACGGCCAGTATGCACTGTTTGAAAGGGAATGTCAGTGGATCTAATTTACTGACATTCAATCACAGGGTGAACTCACCATCACAGAAGAAATGGAAGCCTTAGAGACATGCCTCTTCCTTGATCAGGTGCCGCCAAACTGGACAAAACGAGCCTATCCATCCATGCTGACACTGGGCCCATGGTTTGCTGATCTGACATTGCGACTAAAAGAATTGGAAGCCTGGTCATCAGACTTTAATGTACGTTGTATAGGCATTTTGATTTACTGAAACTTCAGCAGACTTGACTAATGTTTCGGATGTTGTCCATTGTCTAGGTTACTAAAGTATGAAATTTATGGATACTGGATCTGTGTCCATTGCCAGGCATAGGAAGATACTGGACACTGAGCCATTATTTCAGTATCCAGTGATAAAGGTCACCTCTTTCCTATGGGCCCAACAGAGTAGGATCCCCATTTCTCCTCCCACCTGAAGATGGAGGCAGATACAGTTCTCCAAAATGTTGTCTTTTATTGAAGCTAGATGATGGACAGTAACCAAACTATCAGTCAGATTTAGTATGATGTGCCATCATCAGATTCCTGTACGTTGTATCAGTGGGTGAACCAGGATTAGTCACTTAAGTAACTGGTTGCCATAAGGATTGTCAGGATTCAGTTCCCAGCAGGGACTGAGAATCTTCCACTTCTACATTCAGACTGAGTTCAGATCACCTTGCAGCTTTCTAGCCAGTCCCAGACCTCATTCCTTGGACATATAGGAGCCAGAGCTGGAACTTAACAAATTGCCTTGATGTTCAGAATGCATAGATCATTTCCCGTGTATCTCTACTCCTGTGTGCTGCAGTGGCTAGGAACAGGAAGAAATTTTGCCTTTATTGTTGTGTACTGTAAGTATTGATTACAGCTTCCAGCAACTGTGTGGCTAGCAGGATTCTTCAATCCCCAGTCCTTCTTAACAGCTATTATGCAGTCAACAGCCCGAAAGAATGAGTGGCCACTGGACAAGATGTGTCTTCACTGTGAAGTGACCAAGAAACACAAAGATGAATTTACGTGAGTAGAGTGCAGTGCTGGAGAAAATGGGAAAATATTTGTATCTAAGCTGGACAACATCGTGCAGTAGAACAGGTTGCATAATGACAAGCTTCACAAGTTGTTCTCATCAGGGAAAGTTCTGCTACAACTTTTCGGGTGGTCATGGCAGTACCTATTAAAATTGTGGTCTTCTGGGATGTGTATTTTACTCTGAAAATAGAGTATACACTGAGGATGACACCTGGTAGTGTCAAAATGCGTCTGTATATACAAAATAGTGTGACATGTAAGGCTGTGGACCAGAATAATGCTGTACATCTAACAGCCATGTGGTATGTATGGAGTAAAGTTCTGTACAGGAAGTTGTCAAACATGGAGGAGTTTCATGAAAATTTTTACAATTAAAAGCATATAGTACTTAGGAGCTTTAATAAAACTTTGCCCATATTTGCTACATTTCTCATCCAACATATATAAAATTTGGTGCAGAAGGTGTTCTCAAGAATGTATTGATTAATTGTGAGTTATATGGAAATGGGCATCATGAATGTTATACCTTGTTTAGGTGGATCAGTGAATTTCTATTCACATGTATGTTTGATCTGGGTGAAATTAGGTATAAGAGAACTGCACATAATGCTGTTGAGCAGTTGGAAGTTTAGTGAAAACTGGTGTAGGGCAGGCTATGCTTATGTTGTGAACATAAATGAAATTATATTATGCAAGTACTGTGAAACTGTGACATTTTGAAAGTAAAAAACACTTGGTAAAATCCGTGTACTATGTTCCAGAGTGTACTGTTTGCAGGCTTGGTAAATCAGTGTCACAGGCTGATTACATTAAAGTGAAATTTAGGAAAGCATGTGAAGATAAGAGGAGGAAGAATCAGTCTTAGAAATACATCCAGTGGTGTAATACTAGTGGCCCTGAATTGTTAAGTTCTACTACAAGTTAAGTTAGCTTAGTTCTTATGCAGGGTGTCTACTAAAAACTACATTCCCCTACTGAAATGTTCCAGGTCAGCACCTCGTGAAGGAGCATATGTGCATGGTTTGTTCATGGAAGGTGCACGCTGGGACAGTCAGACCGGTTGTATCATGGAATCTCGACTTAAAGATCTGTTCCCAGTGATGCCAGTGATTTTCATCAAGGCAGTTACACAAGACAAACAGGATCTGCGTAACATGTATGAGTGTCCAGTGTACAAGACACGTATCAGAGGACCAACATTTGTCTGGACTTTTAATCTCAAAACCAAGGAGAAAGCAGCGAAATGGACAATGGCTGGAGTAGCAATTCTGCTACAGATTTAGATTTTGTCCTGCTGATCATTTGTTGTCTCATTAAGAATTAGCATACCTGTTAAGTATTGTGATTACTGTTATGTAATTGTTGCATTAATGAGAATATATGAATGTTATTCAATAAAAGTCTCTAGATATTGTTCATATATTTAATTTTTTGTGTAAGATTTTAATATAGTCTGTCTTCTTGACTTTGTATTTTCTCTCTGCAATTTTAAATACTATTAAAACAAGAATAAATATAGATATTTCCAGAGAAAAACAAATCCTACCTCTCATCTGCTTGTGCCTGCCAGTGAAAAATCCAAGCTGATAATTGCAAATACCTACATATCTTTGAATATGCTTGTTCTTATTCTCCCCCACTCTCTTTTTTAATTTCCCCATAAGTGTCAAACAGAAAATAATATTTGTGTATATATTAAGTAGTGTAATGGACATTATTTTGTGTGTCTTTCATGTTATGGGATGTAAAATTGGTGCAGATCAAATATAGCTATGCAGGTGTTCACTTTTTGTTTTTGTGGAAAAACTTCAGGTGCATAGAATGTCATTTATCATTTATTTATAAACTGTTTGCTAAATGTGTAACACTTGTAAAAGTCAATCAGAACATAAGATAGAATAGAAAAATGATTCACAAAAATATTACACAGAATGACATAAGGGCCTGTCAACAAAGCCTATAAGAATCATCGTTCAACTAGACAAATGTGATCATTTTTTCAAATAAACTAATCTAATTACACAATAGTAATTTTTATGATAAAACAAATCCTGTTTTCATCAAATTTTATTTGTTATTAACTATTGATACTAATGTGTGTGTGTGTGTGTGTGTGTGTGTGTGTGTGAGAGAGAGAGAGAGACAGACAGACAGAGAGAGCATGTACATGCATGCTTGCGGTTGTAGGTTGTGGCTGCGGGTTGCCATTGCTGACAGAAAATTTTGGCTGTCTTCTAATTTTCACCTCACTGATTTGGAGTTCCTGCTAATATTGCTTTATTGAATACTTAAGGGCAGCCTGTTAACATGTTACATATACTGAGGGCCAGTGAGAATGATTCCCATTATCTGCGATTGAAAACCGGCACTACTTAGTGCAATCGTATTAAATGTACAGAATGTTGGACTGCGTTTCAATTTTGGTGGCTCAGCGGTTTGAAGTGCGCGCGCGGGGCGTTGACCTTACAAGGAGTCGTCGAAGCATAGGTGTTTCTCCCAGTTTTTTATTTTTATCATTTGATAATACAGACGCTCGCAGTAGTCTGGCTATGTCCATGGGGAATTCCACTTAGTAAACATGTGCAATAGATAAGTCTCAGTTGTAAACAAAAATAATAAAGTCACTAGGACGATTGTGGGCAGAGGGATATTTGCTTTGCGCATTTGGCGACAGTGAGTAGGAGTATGGGTACATGTCTGTGTAGTGCACCTGCCGTGTATTCAGGTTTAGGTGTTTTTGTAACGATATAAAGGCGGAAATATGTCCGTTCTGACAGATAATACATCACCCTCCACTATGTGTAACTGCATTTGATACGAGCGTACGATTTAACATGTGTGAATATTTCTGGGAACCCGTCGCAGAAGTGCATCTCAGCCTAGCTGGCCGTCCCAGTGAAGAAAACATTTATTGTCTCTGCAGCAGAGTATTTATTCGGTAACGTAACTTGGAATGATGTTGTGATTTTTGTTTCAAGTCTCCCTCATATCATTATGTATTCCAGGCCACTGTCATTGCTAGTGCTGTTTTTAGTTACGCCGTTTATGCATGTAGGGTTCATTAGGATGGAGTGAGAGCTGTCAGTTAACGACGAATTCTTACGTTAAAACAGTGATTTGCGTAGTTAAAGTAAACCATATTCGTCAGTAAGCATCCACATACACTAAATAATGCACACAGTTTATATAAAATCACAAGTCACCCAGATAGTGAGCTCACCTTCATGTTTCAGCGATTTGTAATCCTTAGGGAGACCATTTTTTTTCATGGCGCAACAGCCCCTAGTGGGCCAGGACCTTTGCATTATCGAGGCTTCACCATCACATTCAGACGCACTACACTCGGTAGAGCTCCTCTGGACGAGTGATCAGCCCCATGCAGATTCCTATATTTGACAACACACAACACCCACAAGAGAGAGACAGCCATACCCCCAGTGGGATTCGAACCAGCAATCTGAGCAGACGAGCGGCTGCAGACCCGCGCGGCCTGTAGGATCGGTGGGAGACATTAATACCAAGTAATTTAAAATTAATACATCCAGTTTCTATACATGCAGTGTTAAAAATAAATGATGGCAGCTGTAAATGTAAAGGTGTGTATGCTGTAGGTACTGTGACACTGACATATTCTTTATTAAAGTTCATGGATGTACCACTGTTTCTATTGTATGTGTTTATATAAACATATATATTGAAGTTTTCAATCCAAAGGATCCAGTCCTGTAAAATGGTTATAACTGCCATAATTTATTTTTAACATTGTATGTGTAATTCAGGTGTATTAATTTTATATTTCTTCTTATTACTGTCTCTTTGAGTTTGGCAGTTATCGCTGAAGCATGTAGTAGAGTTCATGTATATGGATTATGTGTGATTTTAAATAAACTGTTTGTGTTAGTTTGTGTATGTGTACAATTATAATCACATTGAACAGCATGGATACTATTAAATTCATATTTGTCCAGTCTTTAGAATGGAATTTTCTTAATTTAGACTGGTGAATTCCAGAATATAACACAGGAGCAGGTACTTTTGCAGTATAGTTTGTAAGTAGAAAGGAGTTAGATTAGGTACATGAGACTATTCATATAGATCTTAACACAAGTAAAGTTGCTAATGTGGAGCAACTTTGCAGTACAGTAACCACTTGTAACCATGTATGAATTCAGATATTATTTATAATTTCTAATCCTAGTTTTCCTAAGGCCCTCCAAGATGTTTTTAATGTGTTTTATGTGTGGTTATGTATCAAACTTATCATTAGTGAGAATCCAAGGGCTCACGTAGGTTTCAGTAATTGCAATTTGTGTATGCTGGTCATTAAATTATGGATTTGAAAACTGGGCTTTGCACAGAGCTAATAGACCAGGAAAGCTTGCAGCAACAAAAATGTAATTTTTAAGGTGTCGTTCTGAGTATGGCCATTATGTCCTTGTGTAAAACAATAACAGAATGAAGCAGAATATATATATTGAACCTAGAGCAAAGATTTATAGAACAAAAGTTGTATGACCAGATGCAATTAGATTACTTTTGAGAATTTTAACATATTAAGTGGTGAATCTGGGAGACATTGTAGAAGAAGATAGAATCCTTTTGTTGTCGGAACAGGCAAGGGCAAACCTTATGTTTGATGGTACATGATTACTAGGCAAAACATAAATCCAAATTAGGTCACTATATTGCTAAGTTATACCCAAAATTGGATGACAGTTTAAGTGCATTATTAGGTTACTAAGATATCTGTGACTACAGTCTTCTGGTTTGTGACATGTTATGATTATTTAAAGTGTTTTGGAGGAAGATTGTACATTATTACACCCTGAAAATGGAAACAGCAAGTTCTTCAGGACCGTCTTTATCTACCAAACCGTAATAGTATTTATTAATATTAATATTTACCACTGTGAGAATCTGGGGGTCATCAGTCACGGGTGGTTTCAGTACTCAGGCAAATCGATGTACTTTGTGAGTGCAGTTAACTGTTAAATAATGTGGTTTATAAAGACTTAATTATGAACCTATTGCAGTGATGGTGATAATCTATCAAAAGGAATGTGTGAGAAGGCAGATGGCAGTGAGGATGACAGTACTCAATATGAAGAATATGACAAGGCCAATATCTTACCATTTCATGCTAACATTGCCTTAAAAGACAATCCAATCAGGACAGCTGGAAAGCATGATGCAGTAAGTACATTGTTATAGCCACTTGTTAATGACAGTGTCATATTTTGAAGGATCCTTTGTGATGTCATATGTTGACACTACTGATAAGTATTTTAAACCACAAACTATATATCATGACTGATGGTTTTCGTCATTCTGTCCACATAATTAATAATACCATATAATACAAGTGAGTTGCTTATACAGCCATCACTGTTCAAACATATACTGTACAGAGTAATTCAAAAAGAAGTTAATGCTCCATATTTATAATAAAGTAACCAGTGGGTCTACAATAATATGAAAGACATCAACTGTTTGAGAGACTTGTGAAGTTTGTTTGTAATTAACACAGGAAGATTCCTTGTGCTTTAAGAACTGATGTATGTTGCAAGAGAACTGCACTCTTCTGGGCTATTATGCAACAAGTAGTGGTAATTCCTTACCGACATTTTGGGACAACCTATCGGTTCCCTCTTCAAGGGTCAAGAATCCAAGAAGTAAATCAAGCATGACACATATCATTGTTAGTGTAGACTTTGCTGGTTACTTCCATATAAATATGGGAAAGTGGTACCTTATTTTTAATCGCCCAGTGTTATGGTTAGGGAAAGAATGCACAGAGTTTCTTTCCTACACACCTGCCTGCCTGTCAGGTGCCCCCTCTTTGTATGATTGTGCCCAGTCCCACCACTTGTCTCATGTATTCTTGGTCTTCCTGTATGCATTCTGCATATGCTGTTAGGATCAGTGGAGCGGAAGCACAGGTGGTCCACCTGAACCTCCACCACATGTGTTTGTTCTGTGCCTGATCTGAGTACAGAGAAGCAACTTACAGAATGAGACTCTGGTACCAGCACCTGTGTTGTGACATCAGTCATTTCAGGTTCTGCCACCAGTCTGAGCAGATCATTTAAACACACACTTTGATCTAGAACCAGCGCCAGGCACAGATCACTGTTGTTGGTTTCCCATACACACAGCAGCAGTAGTCATGGAAATGTTACAGCTCTTGCCGTATTCATGATTAACCCCTTACTGCCAACCTGTCAATACAATACTGCGTAAGTGCATTTCAAATCTAAAACTCTTCCATTCTGGGTATTAGTGGGAATATAAAAACCAGTATCAGTGAAGGGCTATATGACTGACATACTCTGAAAAAGAGCAGTATGATCAATGGGCAGGATGTGAACCCTGTAAAAAAAAAAAATGGTATACTCAGGTGGAAGAAAAGTAAAATTTCTGTGTCATGGCAGAGACTCCTGGAACTTGTTCTACTCCTAAACTTGGTGTTATGTTTCAGGAAGAAACCGTGAGTTGCTACTGTAGTGCGTCTCACACAGACAACAACTATTCTACAGACGAACATGAACATGACCATGAACATGATAGTGTAAGAGAAGGTGCAGGTGGAGTGGGAATTACTCGTGGTGGCTTGCAGCTCAGTGACAGTGGCGCTGATTTGTCAGAATGTGGCGCTGACCTTCAGTACACATCGTCATCACGTCATGAGGATTGGGAACGATATTGGTCAGCTAATGGAGAAAGAATTATATGGCAAAGCTGGATAGCAAAGTATGGTGAATATATTAATCCAGGTTACCTTAACAGCCATGATAGTAATGCACTGTCTGAAAGTAATAGAGATTTGCCAGAGGATGGTATGGTCAGTCAGATTAAGGATCCTCCTCTTGATGATTCTTCAAAAAGTAACACAAACATATGCAGTTTCTTTGATGAGCAATGTGTACCATTCCATGAACAAGAGTCAACTGGCCACCCTCACTCAAGTACATTCCATAGTTCATTTGAGAATAGTTTGCCCAAAGGTAAGCAAGATTTGTCAAAAAATGTCCCTTCTTCTCCTAATCAGCAGACAGCTGGCAAACTTTCTTCCAAGACCTTACTGGATGATGATGATGATGGATTTTCAGGTCCAGGTACTAACAAGACTGAACTGCAAGGTTCCTTTGAACTCATGCTTCCAGCGATCACCAAGACTGATGCTGAAAGCCAAGATGAAAACTTGCTCATCTCACCAACTGGTGAAACTGTAGAAACAGAAACCAAACAGTATATGTTAATATGCAACAGTAACACACCCCCAGGTGATGGCTGGAGTCCATTATCACCGCTAAGTACAGATGATTCTTCAGGAGATGGAAGTGTAGATGATAACAATGTCGCCAACAGTGTTGCTCACACGGCATTGACATCTGACTCAATGACCTCTGTGACCAAGATCACAGTTTCATCATTGGACTTCAGCTGTGGGGATTCTGAAGATTCAGTTAATAGCAGCTCCTTGTCATATTCGTCAGCTGGTTCTGGAGATGCTGCGTTCACGACAGATGAAGCAGACCAGTACTGGCAGGAACTCTGGAAGCAGCACTTCAATGAACAATACTGTGCCCATTATAATGCTTTTCTGGCTTGGGAACAGAAGGAAGGCAGTGAAGAGGTTGAAGCCAATACTGCTGAAATGTTAAATACCCATCGACCTTTATTTCAATTAGGAGAAGAGTCTCTAAGTGCCAAACGAAGTTGTTTCAGTGAAGTGGGACCTGATATAGGTAATGTTTCTTCTGGCAGTGTGAAAGATAATATTAATTTGAATTTTGTCGAAAATTCTTATTCAACTGATGACACTTCATTAGCTGCCAGCACTGTTGTTACTAATGATTACTCTGATTCTGTGGAAATAGAATTAGCATCCAGCCATAAGCGTTGTTGCTCCGAATATCTGGATCACACTAAAAAATCTGGAACAAATTGCTCTTGTTCTCTAGCAGTGATTGGGGAAGCACTTGAACAGACACAGGCTCATTCGTTTGAGGAAGATATTTCAAATGATGGAAAGATGGAATTAAGCACTGGAACCGACCAGAATTTTGAGGAAGTTCAACAACCAGAGGAGCAGCTTGTTTCTGAAGTAGAAGGAATGTGTGGAGATATGAAAAAACGCACTGTTTCAGTTGATGATTCTTCAAGTTTCGGAAAGATGGACCTATACCCAGGAACAGATCACAGTTCTGATGAATTTGAACATGAAAGGCAACGCCTTATTTCTGCTAGCAGCTCAGATATGGTCATGGAAGACAAGGAAGATAATGAAAGGTTGTATACTGTAGCAGATATTATGCTAGAAGCATCCAGGTTGAGCTGTGCAGAGCCATGTCTACCTCAAGTACCAAAGAGGGCCTCAGGCAGAAAAGCAAAATCAAGGTATGCCATTTTATATTCCCATTGTTCTTAAAACTGTGTATAATAATACATAAGTATCCACCCTTATATTTTTCCCTTTCATTGTATTTTCTTATGCATGAAAGAAAAGAGTTATTTTTTTTAATTTGATAGTCACAGAGTACCTCAAAAGTCTCTTCACAGGAAATCAATAAGGAGACCAGTAAATATATGCCTTTAGCTGTATATGTTCCATAAAAATAGGGTATCTTATGATTAACCATAAAAAAGGTAGGGTTGTTGTTGTGCCACATGAAGGCATGTAGGTTGGAGCAGAGTTATGGTGCAGCTCATTCTTGACCTGTGCACTGGATGGTGGTGAGTGGTCAGTTTCATGGCACAACCAATTTGCCTCCATTACCCATTTTATAGAAGGTTGGGTGGGTCCGAAAACCAGTCTGGATGTTTTGGAGAAGAGAGGAAACATGAACAAAGAGGATCTATTTTTCCCTATGCAGATTGTGAAAGCCTGTAATCAGTGCCTTTAAATGAAAGAAGGGAGTAGGCATTCACCAAGAACCAAATAGTCTTGTCCTCCTGAAGCAAAAACTCGCCTAATCTTTGAACATCCAGCAGGTTTTTAAATTTTAGCACATGGTTTATGGTAAATAAGACTGATTCTACAACATGTCTTAAAAATGCAATAAATTTCCTTGTTGCTGTGAATTCCTAAGTTTTTATGTATTTATTTATTTACATATGTTCACATATGTGAATGCAGGTTGTTTAGAAGTTACTTCAGTGCAGACACTCACATGAATAAAGTAAATCACTGGCCACCATCCACCTCCCAGAGGTCACATTTTTTTCACTTGTTACAGCCCTGAAAATGGCCCGTCTTGGACATATCATCTCATATTAGCTGTGGACGGTCGTACCCATTCCCAGTGTCTGTACCTATCATTGGCCAAATTCCCTTACACCATCTTACGTAGTCGACACTTTCTTCCGCCACAGCATATCACCATCCATTCGAACCAGTTCAGTGATGTACATACAGGGGAGAAGAGAAATACGTACTGGGTTGAATGGCAGACCTGAAGGAAAGAGACCACTTGGAAAAAACAAGGCATAAGTCAGATGACAATATTAAAATTGATGTTACAGAAGTAGGCTGCAAGGATGTTGACTGTATTCATCGGGCTGAGTAGAGGGATAAGTGGCAAGTTGTTATGAACACAGAAATGAACCTTCTGGTTGTGAAAGGTGCAGGAAATTTTTTGACTAACAGAGGGACCTTCTGAAGATGGACTTTGCTTGATGCATTTGGTTACACAAGCAGTTTCTGCTGTTGACTGGCTGTCTGAGCAACAGATTTGTATTTACCACCAGTGAACTTTGGGCATGCGGTGGCGCAGTTGATTGAGGCACTGTGCTACAAGCCGGATGGTCACGAGTTCGATTCCCGTCGGTGTCAGTTGGAATTTTTCATTGACATAACCCTTCCAGCAGCACAGTGGACCTGGGGTTGACTCAACCTCTAACAGAAATGAATACCAGGAATATTTCCTAGGGGGTAAAGTTGGCCGGTGCTGACAACCTTACCACCTTCAGGTGCTGATTGTCTTGAAATGTGGGAGCCTCAACCTCCTGGAACCCTCAGGGTCTGTCCAAGCCTGTAATGGGATTGCATTACCTTTACCAGTGAACTTAAAAAAAAATGACAAATGATCGATCTGAGAACTGTACTTGTCTGAGGTGTGACTAGTTCTTGATTTCAAACTTTCGCCATGTTCTGAATGTTGTATGCTTTCTTCTGGGCAATTCCCCTACGTCTGAACGTTCGGAACACTCTGTGCATAGGCAGGTGGGTATGAAGAATGACTGGGGTTGAGAATGTTGGGGTATTTATACGGGAAAGGGTTTGGCTCGAAAATAGCCTGAGCCAATCGGAAGGAAGGTGACAGGGTGGGGGGGCAGGTCAGAGCAGAGAAACAGGCTGTGGAGGCGTGTGACTAGTTGTTTTGTTTTGGTTTGGTTTGGTTTTTTTTTGGGGGGGGGGGGGGGGGAATTTGAGGAAAAATACCCAGAATTAATTTGTTTTTATTTAGAGACCAAACATGAATTCTTTGTGC
>Ga0136643_10005944_pt1 | contig 17367 bp, 13 predicted proteins | sample TergutLab28metaG_FD_96883 | JGI IMG/M metagenome (GOLD analysis project Ga0136643, IMG submission 96883) | Labiotermes labralis P1 segment gut microbial communities from Petit-Saut dam, French Guiana - Lab288 P1 (version 3) (version 3) | ecosystem: Host-associated > Arthropoda: Insects >... | reverse complement strand
TGTAATGGATTTTTATAAATTATTGTGGAAAAAAAGTGTAAATCAAGTTTGAGTAGCAAGAGTACAGGTCAATCTAACAGAATAATAGTAAAAAAAAAAAAAGGTTTATTAAATTGCAATTTACTTTCATTAAATTACATATAACACAATACAGTAAAACAATGTATTATTTTCTGTTTCCCTCCAACCATCTTTTCCTGTTCCTCCATTTGAAACTTGCCTACATTGCTGTCTTCTACAACACCTACATTCTCTTTCTCACGTATCTTACTCTTTTCTTTAATTCTTCTAATAAAACAAAGCAGATTTAAATGTCTTTAGATGAGGTGGATCATTGTTGTTGTCTTCATCAGCAGCAGCAGCATTGTCCTTATCTTTTATTATTGTTCTTGGTATTAAGCTTGAATGCAAACAACTGTGGCAATTGAAGCATGGTAAATACAAGGTCCCACTGCATTGCCAGACTGGTAGCAATGTGTACATACAGGTGAATCAGTTACAAGTTATCTAGCACACCTTGGTCATAATTATGAATAAGAGAATTTAGTCTTGTGAATAATGAGTAATTTGTTACTAATATTTTAGATGAAATAAGTGAATTCACTTACAGTTTTTGTATATTAAACATTTTACACTTTCCACCACATTAACTATGAGGTGATTACAATTTTGTGAGGTAAAAGGTAATGGTAAATCAGTCCCTGGACAGGCCCTGAAGGTTCCAGCAGGTTGAGCCTCCCAAATTTCAAGACATTTCGCACATGAAGGTGGTAAGTTTGTCAGCCCTCCACCCTCCAAGAAATATTCCTGGTACTCATTTCGGTTTAGAGGCTGAGCTGACCCCAGGGCCACAGAAATTGACAAGATTTTGTATGCATTTGCAGCATAAAACAAATTGAATTTAAACACATTGATGCTGCAGAGTGTTCACTGGGAGTATTTTAATAATTTATAGTGATTGTTTTACAGTTCTGTGCTGTTTCCAGATGCCGTTCCTACATATCACATCCATGGGTTCCAGCCTACCAAGGTGTTATTACATTGTTTGTGATTGCAAACTTCACACTGGCTACATTTATGGATCCAGGTGTCATTCCAAGAGGTAATTATGTCTCACACTTTTGAAACCTAAGTGATTATTTGCCTTCCTTTGCATAATTCATGCACCCTCCTCTGTTATTTTGATTAAGAAGGTAGTCCTTATACACTTTACAGATTCTTTTCTTTTATATGGGGCCAGATAGCTCAGTTGGTATAGCGAATGACTACAGGCTGGACGGTCCGGGATCGAATCCCGATGGGGACGAGATTTTCTGCCCTTCCAGACTGGTCCTAGGGCCCACCCAGCCTCCTGTAAAATGGGTACCGGGTCTTTCCCGGGGGTAAAGTGCGGCCGGGGTGTGCTGCTGACCACTCATCCCCTTCTAGTGCTGCAGTTATGGAAGAGTAGAACTATACATCTACCCACCCTCTGGACCACACCGGGCCTGTAACGGGAACACTTTACCTTTCACCTTTACCTTTCTTTTATATGTGTGCATGCGTGTGTATGTGTGAAATATATTGTCAGTGAAACATGCTATCAGAATGTGAAGTGTATAGCAGTAGATGGAAAATATAAACATGAGGAGTGAGTGGGAGGACATATTTGAAGTAATTGGCAACACTTGTTCAGTTATATATTTAACAGTATGTTATGTGCGACATTATCTCACAACCACGTGGATGTGACAGGTGTGACAGTGTGGTATGTCAAAATGCTGTGCACCACAGTTGTGGTCTGTTTAAACTTCGGAGTATTGCAGATTTAAACTCCAGTGTGGGTGCTGACAGCCAGGCTTCTTTTTGCTTTAAATGTTCTTTTCATCACCCACCAAAATTGTCCCTTGTTTTCATACATATTTAATCCTAAACACTTCCAATAAAAAGTACACTCTTAAGAATGGATCCAACTACCTGTTCTGTAGGTTTCATAACAGTCCACTTGTTTCTATACAGCTTAGTTTATGATCCTTTTTAAGTGAATGTTGGTTTTAAATTTTGTATGGAATAATTAATTTCAAATATCTGCTTAGATCAGTCCAATACACAATTCTACAAAGTTTGGAGTCAACTCTACATGCATATAGCAAGCTGTTTAGGTTAGTGACTGTTTATATTTCATAGAACAGTGGCGTATCTGAGTGCTTATGAATGAGTGTATATTCTATCTTGAAATCACTAGGGGAGGAAACCCAAAGAAATTTTTCTCGAAGTGTTTAGTGCTATGTGGCATTGAAGGTGGGTGTAGTACCTTCAGCTTTAAGGATTTGTATGTGACTGGAGTACTCTAGCTTCATGTTTTGTGTTCAACATTGCAGTTTCTTCAGTCAGAACAATAGAATACTTGTGGAAGTGGCAGGCTTCAGTCTCATTCATTGCTGGTGTTACTTCATGTGTTGCACCCTGTGCATTAGAATGGCAAAAAGTACTGATGTGAAGTAACACAGCTGATAGTAGGACCTGACTGTTGCGTGTTCATCTGAAGCACTATGAAACAGTATAAACACTATGACAAGGCAGATTCTTTCATGTTCTCAAATCTATGCATTTCAGTGACAACAAAAATGAACATTACATTACATTTACATTTCATTGATCCATCAGTTTGCCCTATGGCTGTGGTTTTGAAACATGTAATATATCATAATTCGCAATTGACAAGCAGTTATTTCATAGTAACACACAGAACACACTCTTTAAACAATAAAATAGAATAATACATTTATCAAGCAATCTCAAACATTACATACAGCATTCTCCATTTTTTATTATTATTAAGCAACTTATCAGCACTTAATTACAATAACACTTAGTCTTAAGACCAACAAGCTATTTTGCTCTGACTTAAATTGCTAAGTGAATATTAACTTCAGGTGTCACCCAGCGGTTCTACCTATCTTTAGTTTTTTTTTTTTCTTACGCATTGTCTTTTCCTTTGTTGGTGGTGGTTACTGCATTAACAGTGTGCCCTGTTTTTATCAGACACTAATCATGTGTATGGTGCACTTCACTGTGCTCTGCTTTTAATGATCACTACACCAGCTCAAACAGGTTTTTTCTTTTAAGCCATAGCACTAGTTTACTGTTGTTGAGCAGCTGGATCGCTTCAAAATTGTCATGGTGGAGAAGCCTTTCTTCATGCTTCTTAGCGAACTTTCCAATTTCATTCTTAACCATCTCCATTTGAAGGTCCCTTTGGAGGTCGGCATTTCTGATATACCCAGGTGCATCAACGATGTTCCTAAGTGCCTTGTTTTGAAATCGTTGAATGATGGCAGTGTTGATCTGTTTCGTGCATCTTCACAGCTGGATGCTGTAGGTCCACACAGGCTTCAACATTTGCTTGTACAGCATCAGCTTATTGTGTATCGACAGGGCCGATCTTCTTCCCATGAGCCACTACATTTTCTTTTATTTTATTCCACTCTTTGCATATTTCCTTGACATGTGCCTTCCAGCACAGCTTGGCATCCAGCATCATGCCAAGGTATTTTGCTGTGTTTGAGTGAGGTGTGACTTTGTCATTTATAGTTATCGGTATATGTTGACATCTTTTGTTGGTAAAGTCCACATGTACCGACTTGCCTTCATTTAGTCTAATTAACCATTTTCTGGTCCAGTTGTTTACTTTGTTGACTGCTCGTTGTAATTTTTCTGTAGCTTCTTCAACGCTGTCTCGTACTGCCATGATAGTAGTGTCATCAGCAAAAGTTGCCATGGTAGCTTCTTCAGATTGTGGGAAGTCGCTTGTGTATAGTAGATACAGGACCAGGCCTAATACACTTCCGTGCAGTACTCCAGCGTTAATTGTTTGAGCTCTTAGTACTCATCCTCTTGCTTAACTCTGAAGTATTAATTGGATAGGTAAGATTTTAGCAGATGTCTGCATTCTGCTGGTAGGAGCTGCTCAATTTTGTGTAAGAGTCCTTCATGCCAAACTTTATCAAAAGCTTGGGCCACATCCAAGAAGACAGTGGAGCAGCCTTTTTTCTCTTCTAAGTGTCTCTTCTATTATGGTTGTTATTCTCTGCACTTGGGCATTCTTCATAACACAGCACTACATTTAAGTTACACGCTAATCTAAAAATTCAACAATACAGTAAAAAATAGTGTTCAGTGAAAAGACTTCTTAATGATTGTACATTTTGTTTCTTATCATCCATTAAATCTGCAATACATTTATGTAAAATGTTAAAAACTTTTGTACTTGTATAGTACACAACTTTCTGATATGATGCAAGGTTTGTCACTGGTCTGTGGAACTGTAACCTTCTCCTTGTACATGTGCTATGTATCAAATTTTTAAAAATAAAATATTCCAAATATTAAAGTACAATTCACTGTGTACAGTACTAGCTCAGTGATACATAAACTAAATATTACAGCCCATCTTAACACGTAGCATATGAAAGTCTTGTGTTCTGCCAAGGCAGAGTCATTTGCAAAGAATTTATATTGAAGAAACAAAGGTTTGGCATAAAAGTTACTAGTAGCGTGATAACTAAAAGATATGTATAGTAGGTCTGTGTACAATATGATGCATACTCAGGCCAAGATCGGAACCACGTGACTTCCTCAATGACAGGTGTTGATGCATCTGTAACTAGACTTACTGAAGGGTCTGAAAATGTGGGATGCAAATAGTCCATGGACATTTAATCTCCAGAGTTATTTGATGATTACATACTGTGACATTAAACAGCTGTGGGACTGTTAGAACAAATAGAAGAGCAGTGCCAAGGAGTATTGGACAGAAAATGAGTTTGAAGTGGGGTGGCATAGGGACTAGGGTGGAGGTAACTTGACAGCCATGGTGTCAAGGACAGAAGAAATATAAACATGCTGATGAACATGCTTTCTCCACCAGCACAATGTAAGGTCTAGGATGAGAATGGAAAATCTCTGAAACTGCCATAGTAAGAGACTGTAATAGATGTATGAAGTAAGTTGACAATCGGGCTGCATGAAAAAACTTTACGTTATAAGCAGATGGTCCAAGAAATGGAAAAATAAGCTGGAATTTACCATTCTAACCAGTGTTAACACCCTCACCTTGTATGGTTCAAAATTATAATTCATACTGTTCATATTGGTGTTAGCGAGGAACTTGGCTCACAGCCACATGTGTTGCGATTTTCACTCAGTGACCTGGTCTTTTATTGTTGCCTGGTTGCAAAATGTCTTTGTGTGAAAATCTGAAACCTTGGGTATAGAGCCTTATGTGATAAACAGTTCTCACCATACACAGGAAGTATGTCTTTGTGAATATCTTTGGCAGAATGTGCTTTTGTCCACAAAATATGAACCTGATTATGCTGCTCTGCATAGTGGTAATTTGGCTAATAGCACAGCAGTGGGGAGAGGGGCCAAAATCAACCATGGGTATTAGGAGACAAGTCAAGGAGAAAGAGGGGTAGGATTGATTTGAACCAGTCTTTAATACACATACACCCCTTTCACCCACTCTCACCTCAGTTTTTGTATTTGCCACTCTTCAACTCAGTAGCAAAAAAAATTTCTTAGAAAAAGGATCTGGGGGCCCCCCCCCCCCCTCTCCAGGTTATGCTGGCATATGCTGCTCTGCATTATACATGCCAGCTGTATGGATGTGATCTGTAACAACTTGAGACATCACACATGTGTGAAATCACCTAGAAATGTGCCATGTAAATTGTAATCCATATGGTTGCTAAGTATTATGTTTTTTTTCCCACTTGTGACATATAAAATGAGTCATTTTTGGCGACTCTTCAGTAGTGTGATTCATATGAAGACATTATGAGTGATATTATGGTGCCACTAGATTTATTTTAAAAATGTTGTGACTGCTTCTATTTTTTGTTCCCAGTAATATCATTTAAACTACTACTTTTCTGAAGCTTTTGAAACTTTGACAGTTGTGCAGTTTGTAGTATGATATCCTAGACATGCCATATTGAGATGTTTCAAAAGCCAAATTTTTTCAGTCACAGTTTTTGTTGTTAATGGTTTTGTTAACAGCTTCCCCAGAAGAGGACAGGGAGGATGATTTCCGAGCACCACTTTACAAAAATGTAGAAATCAATGGTATTACTGTACGAATGAAGTGGTGTGTTACGTGCCAGTTTTACCGGCCACCACGTTGCTCTCATTGTAGTGTCTGCAATGTTTGTATTGAGGTATGTGCTTCAACATCATTTGACTGTGTGTAAATATAAGTTATAAATAAAACAGAAATTGCAGGACAGTTAACCATCCAAGTCTAAAATTACTCACATTATTTTGAGAATTGGTGGTGATAAAAATACATATTACCTTAATTAGTGACAGGTACTGAGAAGAGAAATTCTTTAGTCATGTAATTTGGTTTCCTCTTTTATAGAGCCCACAGTGTTCTTGCATTCTATATCCTTCATATCTATGCATCTTTTAGTTTAGGGTTGGAGTTCCGTGAGGACAAAGAACTTTACATTTACAAAAATGGTTGACAGATACTCTTCTAAAGTAGTTCAGCATATGTATTAAAATGAAAATATGTTTAAGCTGTACACAAAAACAGAGAAGTAATTAACTTTACTACATATAGGTTAGATAATTTTACTGAATTTTAATCATGTGTAAACTGGAAGTCTGGTCTGTAAATATGGCTTGTTGCAAGCATGCTTGTAGATAGGGGTATTCAAGACAGCAGTGGTTTATATAATTAGGTTGGCCACATTCTGAAAACTAGTTCCCTCACCTCATCATTGCATTAGGTGCATTGCCATCTTCTGGGATTGACACTATAAATTTTGGTTGGTAAATGCTGGTGTTTCAGAGGAACGTGGTATTAAAAATGAAAATTGTTTTGAAAAAATGGTTAAGTTATTTTACCCCCCCAAAAAAAAACTAGCACAAATTTTAATTTGAATTGAGGAAATTTATGGTGTTTATCTGGAGTTACTTGTGTGTTGTCTGCACACTCATGCTCAGTTTGGTATTGTGCCCTTCTGCCCTCGTCACATTTTGTGCAGTCATTGAAAGACAAGTAAATTGCCACTTTATGTAATATAACGCACTGATTTGTGTATATTACTAGGTTGAATATTTGGCCATACAAATATGAGAAGGGAATAATTTTTATTGGTATTTCAGATATTCATATTCAATTTGTGAGGAAAAACTAAATGAAGGTAGCAATCTATAAAGGTATTGTAATTATTAATGTGTATGATGGTGCTTGCTGATAAGTCTGTGATATACTTTTGCAGACATTTGATCACCACTGTCCGTGGGTGAACAACTGTATTGGGCGTCGCAACTACCGCTTTTTTTTTATGTTCCTGATTTCTTTGAGCATGCACATCACAAGCATTTTTACGCTGTGCCTTGTGTTTGTGCTTTCTAACAGGGACAAACTGACAGATGTGGATACAATCATAGCGTATCCTTTAATGAGAGAAATACATTAGAGTATCTGATGAAAGAACGTGCACTCAGTACCTTGATATACTGAGCTTATTTTAGCAAATTCTGTGAAGAATTGGGTGAAAAGGAAGTCATGAAGTTACAAAGAAACACTTCTGAGTCTCATTGCCACAACTGTTGTTTAAGTAAATGCTGTGTATTTTAGTATATTGAGTGTGTAGCTCCATAGAACGTTGCCAAGTGAAATAAATATTATTTTCAGGTTTGTTCTCAAAATATGCCATTCACCTGAAAGTGCTTGAATTGTTTTTAATTTTATGTTTTTAGAGTGGAGGTGTCAGGCTCATGTAATTCAGCCATTCCTTTGTTTTTGTGTTCAGGGCAATCAGGTATCCAGTCTGTGAAAGATAAACTCTTTGAACCAACGATGTGTTCTGAATTATAAACTAGAGGTCCAATGAAGTGGAATAGGCTTTGTGTTCGGGACTTAAACTTGAAAATATTTATGGGTTTGCACAGAGATCAGAAAACATGGATATGTGTGTTGATGGTAAAAGAACTGAAAGAGTGATGTAGTGGGGTGTGTGTGTGTGTGTGTGTGGAGTAATAATCTTGGTAACATCTTGCCATACTGTTGTCATCTGAGATCTAGCATTAACATGTAATTTGTATGAAGGGTCTTTGGCGTGACAATCATTGTTGAATATTAGTATCCTTTATCACTAATACAGTTCTGTGGAATAAGTGAAAGGTTGATACTAGTTTAATCTTGTGTGTTCCTCTATTTGTAATAATCATACATTGTTGTAGAGGGTCATTATTTTATGTAACAGCTGTCATTTGGCACTTCCTATTGCCTTGTTGTATCAGTGGCTTTCGCAGTCGGTAGAGCATGCTTGCACATGCACGCATGGAGTAGTGGCAGGTAGTGGCAAATGATAGTTGTCAAATAAAATGAGGATCCTGTACATTGTGACAAAGTTTCGTTCTCATATTTTTCTCAATAAACTGGCATCTGATATGAGTGGTATATTACTGATGGATATTCTGTTAACTCTTTGTACCTGCATTTAGAATAGCACAGCAAGCTTCTGTTGGCAAGAGTCAGGATTTTGTACTGTTGCAAACACAGTCGGAGTATGTATGTTTACTGCTAAAGAAGAGAAATGTTATCAGAGCACCATGATGTGTCACTGCTGGTATCAGTACATTGTAACGTTAGCACCTGCACTGTGTTTGTTTCTTTTTTCATCCTGTGATGAAATCAAGGTCAAGGGAAAGGAAGAACATGTAAAATACATTATGTGTTGTTGGGAATTTAGGGTCAGCATTCACTTCACTTTGCTGCTGCAGCCACAGGAGGTGGAAAATCCAGCACTAAGTAGTGCAAGGAGTTTTCTTTACCCAGTTATAGATGGAAGGATGATGTGAGTGGTTCACAGTCAAGTGAATATAAATTTTAAGACACCCAAAATATGGAAGAGACTGCTAGCAGTAACAGTGATGAAGGCTAGGCAGTTTGTTAACCACTAAGAGGGCAAAATAGGAGGCCAGAACAACCTAATATTCAGCTGGTGTAAAATGGGAATTAATACTGATAAAGTAAACAGACTTTCATTTTTTGGTTTTCTAGGGTTAAACGCAAAATCATAAATTGCTGAAATCAGTTCACTTTTTCCATCTGTTTTTTGACAACAGAATATCCAGTTTTGTTCAAAAAGAGACAGGCAGTTATGCATGCAGAATAAGGGGTGATGTCGGACATTTGTGGGTTGCATGTAATGGGCGTATGGGCCATATGTTGCTGACTCCTGATTTAGTTGAATTGTCTGTATAATTTTGAGCTAATCAGGATTAAAGGCTGTGATGAATTCGACAGACCTTTTGGATTCCTCTGAGGGTTGGAAGTACATCTTATAGTAACAGTATATAAAACTTAATTGTCATGACATATTGATCTTTTGATGATTCAAGCTTGCATGGTGTGCATTTGGGTGATGATGCCATGTGGATATCAGTTGTTTTGATAATAATCTGGAGAAATCTGTGGCCCCCATTTTCAAGGCAGGTGAGTAAGCCCACCAAGGAAAATGGTCCTTAATATAAGAGAAAGCAAGTTTTGGCTTGGGTCTATAAATGAGCCATGGGAATAGCCATGAAATGTGGGGACGGTGTCTATTTATTGTTGCAGAAAGAAGGAATAGAAGAAGGAGGTGAGACCAAAATAAAGTGCAGTAGAAATGAAATTATCTGACTGTATAAATGGAAGAAGTACAAGAGGATAAAAGAAGGGCAATAGCAAAGGAAGAAGGAAAATGAGGAAGCATCTGAATCAGAGAGGAAAAAAGGGAAGTGGAAAAAAGATGGGTTAAAAATGAAAAATAGGAGGAAGAAGGATGAAAAGAGATGCATAAACACAGTAAGTGAATAAAATTGAAGAAGAAGGAAGTGGGGACAACATGAGAGGAAGTGGCCTAATAAAGTTGGAGTTTACTGAATCAAACATGGGATTTCATGCAGCTGATACTGGCGCTGGGGGGGGGTTTATACATTGTGTGTGGCTATGGCAGCTTTGTACTCCCAAAGCAGGTGAATGAATATATGTGCTTGACCCCTTTTACTCATCTGTCTTCCTTCCTCTGCTTATTTTCCCCCCCTCTTTCCATTTCTCTTCTTTCCCTCCATCTCGGTTGCCCCCACATTCCCTTCTTGTTCACATTCTCTTATACCTTTTTGTTATAAATAGTCCTAATTCTATTTGTACTGTGTTTTATTTTAACCCCTTGGACCTGCTTTCGTTCTTTGTCACTTCATATGTCTGTCCCCTTTAATGAATGACCCTTGCTCCCTTTTTCAGGACAGCCTTTTACCCTGGGCTCCCCTGTGGCCCCAGTCCAAGTACTGCCTTTTGTGTATTAAGGATTATTTTCTCCTACAGGTTCACTGTTCTATCATGAAGGTGGAGGCAGTAGGTTTCTCTGAAACAGAAACATAGCCCACATCTTCATGATGTAACCCAAATGCAGGGTCAACATCCTAGTAACTTTTCATTTATTGTTCGTAAGTGCATGATAACTTTTTTTACTGTAAGTAAGTGAGACACTTGAATTGCAGAATTTCTCCATTTCACTACCTCCTCTACTTTGATAAATAACTTCTTTTACAAATAACTTCCAAAATAAAAAAAGTTTCCTACACTGCAGATTGCTCATATATCCATTTTACCCTTCTTTCTCCTTTCCTCTTCTGTCACCCTCTTCCCCAGTGTTTGTAGGCCTAATATTTGGAACATGCTGCTGGAATAGTACACTTGTCACAGCAGCAGATGAAGAAGAGATGATCTGGTTCACCTTATCGCCTGACATTGATTACCTTGTTCTGAAGTCCTTTCTAGCCCATGGATCAGCCCATGTAGCTTATTTCCTCTGTGTTCTCATTTCTGAATTGCTGTTGTCTGCACTTTCTGAATCCTGCTAACATCTGCAGAACCTGCTGTTTAGGGGTGCTGATTCTGCTGTTTAATTCATTCAGCTGTACATTCATCAACAACCAGTCCAGCTGATGAACTGTTCCATTTATCACAAACTTTTTATTCCTTCAAGAATGAACTCCATTCTCTTGGCATCCTTTAAATGGCGTATTCCTTATTTCCAAATAAATATATTTGTCTATTCTGTTCTTTGAACCTGCTTTATGTATATCTTACAAAGGAAGTGAAATATGCGAGAATAGGTTGCTGATGTACTTGATTTCTAAAATTCACTGCATGGTCATTATTGTTAATGAAGGTCTCTAGTACCATTGTCTTTTTCAAGAACTTTGTTACCACTTCATTGTATCAACGTGTTACTCATGTTCCTTCTACTTCATTCCATTTTCAAAGTATTATTCCTTCTCCTTTTGAATGATCTGTTTTACCAAACATCATTTGCTGTTTCTCTTCCCACATTCTCACTGTTTGCTCCATCTGCTTGAAATCTGAAGCAGTTCCTTTTATAACCAGTTTTGCCCCAAAGTCTTTTTAGTTCCTTGCTTTACTTGACCAGTCTGTCTAAATTGCTTTACTGTCCCTCTCATGATTTTTTATTTGTTTCATTTTCTGGTCAGTTTTGTCCCGCTCCATTAGTAAGTCCAGATTTGCCTCCATGTCTCTCACTGTCAGCAAGACCATAAATACTGTTCTTAAAAACCATCTAACACTTTCTATCTCAACATTTCCCAATTTTCACCTCCATATGCATGTGCCACTTCTGGCCTGGTAGATTTCTGTGTCCACACCCGTTTTCAACTGCTGCTGAAAGGCACTGCTCTCCAGTTCTGCTTAGACTCAGTTCTACAATTTTATCAGTTACATACATATTTAAACCCTTCACTGTGAAACACAGACACACATTTTGGGATGACAGAAATATTAGATTTTGCTATACTAAGTCTTCACACAATGTAACATCTATTTATGTTCGCATTACTTTGTGTGACATATTTTGTAGTGTGTTTGGAAGTTTGTAAAATTTGACACAGTGGTGATTACTGTATTGTGTTCTACCTTGTTATTGGTTTGTGTGACCTTCCTATAATACTTGCCACAAATGTGGCAGTATGTCAAAATTGCAGTTAATTTACACATGTTGTTAGTATGAATCCTTAACATGGTGTATAGAATGGTTATAATTGGAATAATAGTACTGCTTGTTATACCAATTTATGGTCTGACTGGTTTCCACGTTGTTCTGGTGTCAAGAGGTCGTACTACAAATGAGCAGGTCACTGGCAAGTTTAAAGGCGGTTATAATCCATTTTCTCGAGGATGCCCTCGTAACTGCTGCTACATTTTATGTGGACCACAGTATCCCAGGTTAGCATATATTATATATAAGTTATACTTTAATTTATGAGAAGTTAACAGGTGCTGATTCACATATACAGGACTGTGTGCTCATCATTTTGTGTCACTAAACATCGTGTAGTTACTGCAGTCTGAATTACACTGCAGGATTGTTTTTTATAAACATATAAAGGACTGTGCTGGAACTATACTCTGGCCATATTGCCAAGGGCTGTTTTGGGAAGTTTCTTAGGGACATTATCTGACATAGCACTAGGACAGACTCCTGCATGTTGAATTGTGATTTGGTACCCATTGGTAAGTATTGTGCCACCTGTCTTAACTTTCCTGATTACAGTGTGCATTTCATCAGAAGTTGTTACAATGCTGAAGATTGTTCATATGTCTTTAAGTTTTATTTATTGTCAAGATACGGGGTGTGGATGAAAACATATTTGTTCTGTGCAAGAATGCAAATGTTTTCACAGTTTACAGCACAAAGACTGTGTGACAGTAGTTACAGAAAATGACAGGAGAGCATCATTCAAAAGGTAAGAAACAACTATCACAGTATTTTATTCAAAACGTAATGGTGTAGCATTTTGAAGAAGTTGCTGTCACACCTATATGTAATACATTTGCATAAATATGTTGTAATGACATTCTGTTTCAGTTGCAGATCGTGTATTCGAATAGGCAGTGGCCTATTTATACTACAGGAGAGCTGAAGTAAGTGCAGACCCTCCATTTGCAAAGCAGTAAAAAAATGAGGTTCAGGTAGCAAGTTAAATTACTTAAGTATGAGATTTTGGAGAGAAAGTTATATTGATATGTATTATGCTTATATTTAAATAAAAATTACTACATTTTTGGATTTAAAATATTGACATATTTATACTGGTTGTGTTGACAGCCTTTTATTTCTCTTATTATATTTCTCTTTAAGAAAATATTTCTCTTTTGTTTTTCAGATTTCAAACACTGAATTTTTGGAGGAAGTAAATGAATAAAAGCAAAGAGCACCAGGGATAGACAGAATAACAGCAGACATATTACAGAAAGTGAATCCAGCTGTATGGGGGAGGATTCATAGTTTAATTTAAAATATATGGAAAAGGAAGAAATACCCATAGATTGGAAGATGGGAATTATGTGCCCAATATATAAAAAAGGTGATAGGAATAAATGTAACAATTACAGAGGAATAATGCTTTGAAGTTGTATGTACAAAGTAACAGATGGACAGAATGTGCAGAGAAAGTAATTGCTGATTACGAAAACAGATTCAGAGTGCATAGGGGAACAATCAATAATATAAATATATTGAGACAAGTAATAGAAAAAGCATATGAGTATAATATACAGATAGGTACTGTTTTTAGGTTTTAAGCAAGCATTCACTGGTACGTATAGACATAAAATGGTAAAAATATGGCAACTACAAGGAATACCCAGTAAACTTATAAGATTCATAAGGATGACAGTGGAAGACTTTCAAGCAAGAGTAGTTACAGGGAACAGCATGACAGAAAGTTTTAATGTTAATGTAGGAGTAAGATAAGGTGATGCATTATCAGTTGTTTTGTTTTAATTTAGTACTGGATTATATTCTAAAGAAATTAGATACCAGGGGAAGTGGTGCAGATCAATGTGTATGCAGACGATGTGTTCATAATATCTAGGAATCAAAAAACAATGGAAAAAGCATTACAGGAATTAGATAAGACAGCACAAGCAATGAGAATGATTATAAATTAACAAAAAACAAACTATGTGAGAGTAAGTAAGAAGATTCACAATTACCATTAGCAGATAGGGGTAGGAGAGTATAGGCGTGAAAAAGTCTCTAGTTTTCCTTATTTAGGGTCAATAATAAATGATAATAGCATATCAGGATAAATAACACAGAATTAAGAAAGGAAATAGAGCCTGTTATGCATATAAAGGATTAATGACCTTTAAATTAACTAACGTGTATACTAAAAGGAAGATTTATATGGTATAAGACCTGTAGTGACCTTCACATGTGACACCTGGACATTGTCTGTATGGGACATAAATAATTTATTAGTTTTTGAAAGACAAATTTTAAGGGAGATATTTGGACCACTTCAGTCTACAGATGGAGAATAAGGAATAATAATGAATAACAGAAGTTGATAAAAGGAGAAGGTACTGTGCAATATATAAAAGCACGAAGAGTAAAATGGTGGGGACGTCTTAGCAGAAAGGCAGATACAAAACTATTTAAGAAGATTACTGATTGGAACCCTGTAGGAGTAAGAACAAAAGGACAGTCCAAGAATAGATGGATATATGACGTAATAATTGATTTAGAGAATCTAAAACTGAGAATTGGAGCCAGATTGCCAAAGATAGAAAGCCTGAATCATCTGGTGCAGATGACCAAAACCCATGTAGGGTTATAGTGTCAGACGAAGAAGGTGAAGAAATGAATAAACACAATGATCTTTATGATGAAACTTCTGCAACTGTAGTTTGTCTGCATTCGTCTGGGCTTCACTGAGTGTGCCCAAAATTAAATAAATAGGATTTTCAGAATGATATAACACCTGAATAAAAGCTGACTCTGAAATACCTACTAATCAAATTAATGGACCATATATTTTGACATCACAGAGACCCTATCATATCCTGAAGTGGATTAAGCTGAAATTAAAATGTCAACTTTCAATTTTGTCATAAAAGTTAAATTTTTAATTTTTTCAACAGGTGAGGGCTTGAACTTCTTTGACAAACACATGTCATGCCCAGTCTGTTCTGCACTGGCATTAACAGCATGAGGTATGTTCTGCATTCTAGTCTTGTCATTTGTCAGTTGTGCACCACAAATCTGAAGTGCTGGAGGGGTATTTTGTACAGTGCCTTTTTACCTTCTTAAAAGTGCCTGTAAGTCATCCTAAAATGCTGTAGCACCATGCTCGGTGACAGTTGCACCAACAAGGAACCTAAGTTTTATCAGAGTCATTGTTGTTTTAGTGTTATTAAATGTTACATTTTTATTTTTGAAGTCATTGTTCTTGAGTGAAGGATGTGCATTTGTCCACATGTAAATATACAGTAATGTTACATGAAGGTGATGTCTTTACACACACACACACACACACACACATGGATACACATTCAAACTCTGTTACATCATCTTCAAAGGGACAGAATAAATTGTGTCTTTATAAAAGAGTGTTGCTGTAAGTGAGGTGTATGGTAAGGGTAAAGGCAGAATGTTACAAGACAAAACTCAGGCTGTTCGGCATTTTACTGAATGTTAATGCTATGATATATTTCACATTTAAATTACAATTAAAATTTAGCAGTAATAAAAATTACTCCCCTATAATTGTGTATCTTTGTACAGGTTTACACTAAAAAATACAGTAATATGCATTTAAAATTAGGAAGAACAAGTTACATTGAGAAGAGGACTGCTTACTAGGTCATTGTCATTTGTCTCTTGCTTAAACCACATAAACAGCGTGTTACTGACCGCTTCATTCAGGCTTTAGAAGTCGCTTGTATTCTCATTCTGCTTTGTTCATATGCACCAAAAATTATGGTTTTGTTTTTCCAAATCATTCAGCTTGTAGAATTCACGAGACCAAATTTCTGACACACATCAGTTTTCTTTCTACATTTTCTAATCAGCTTATCACTTTGTTTTCTTTGACACTCAAAACCTCCCTTTTACACATGACTATAGCCGTGTTATCACATTACCAGTGTCCTGTTAACTGGAAGAGTAGAAACGTAGAGGGCAACTTTATGCACAGAGTGAATTATTGTTACTCTTTGTCATTTTCCAGGCCTGAAATTTATCTAGCTACCTGAAAGCATACAGGGCTTGCTCTGTTATGGACAAAGAAATGGTAGGATCTCAAAATTGTGTACTTCTTGAAAAATTGTATTAGAAACAGTGACTGGCAATGCCATTATATCTGATGTAGATGCTTTCGTGTATGTCGTACTAAAGATAGAAAAAGTGCCTTATGGGGAATTAGTTATGGCTGAATGTATAATGCTATAGATGATGTGTCACACACACCAAGGTCCTTATAACCAAGTTCAAGTGCATGCATGTGTGTGTGTGTGTTTTTTTATATGCTGTTAACATTTATTGAGTGAACACTTAAATGCACTGAACACTTTTAATATTACAGGATAAAATATGTCAGAATAGTTTTGTAACTATGGAAGTATTGTAAAAATATGAAATTATGTTTATGAATAAAATTAATTCATAATTCTATGCCCATTATTTCTTCTAGTTGCCAAGAAACTGGCGCAACTTTCCCAGAACAATCCTGGAAATGTTTTTTTCATATGTTTGTGACTTCCTTACTTGCATTTTCTCCCAAACAGTGTAATGTTTTGATGTATGTGTGGTGTAACATCATGGTCTTCATTTTAAAGTCATCCACACAGATAAGTTTGGTAGATGTGTTTAGAGTCCCTGAAGAACACCTTTTAAACCTCATAAGGTGATTTTTCTATATATGTGGAAAATGCTTCCTGACAAGGGGATTGTTTTTGTTCAGATCTCTGACTTAAAAGGTTTTTAAATTCTATGTGTGACAATGAAGCTTAAATCTAGTTTCTTCATTTCATTTACAGTTCTACACTATTCAAATATGGTTGTCCATACAGACTTTTAAAATGACACTCAAACAAAGGATTCAAGAATCTTTGCCTCCCAAACTTGGATGTAGACAAGTCTTTGATTCCATGGAAAGGCTTCTTGTCTTCAAGCAATATATTCCTCTCAGTTGCTGAGTTAAGCATAAAATTTTATGAACTGAGTGAATCCAGCACAAGAAGTGTCACATCCACCAAATTTATAGAGGACAACTGGTTTGTGAATTCTTACACAGATGAAACTACACCAAGACTGATTATACATTTGTGAAAATATGGCTTGAATAAAAAATCTGTTCACAAAACACATCACCCTCTGCAGCAGGCCTCATGATGTTTAAGTCTCGTGGTAATCATGTAGAGTCATTGCAGAGAATTCTGACATAAAAACTGAACACTTAATGGAATGGCAACACATTTATACCTCATCTGCTGACAGATATAAGCCGAACATGCAAATGTAT
>Ga0136643_10005941_pt1 | contig 17371 bp, 9 predicted proteins | sample TergutLab28metaG_FD_96883 | JGI IMG/M metagenome (GOLD analysis project Ga0136643, IMG submission 96883) | Labiotermes labralis P1 segment gut microbial communities from Petit-Saut dam, French Guiana - Lab288 P1 (version 3) (version 3) | ecosystem: Host-associated > Arthropoda: Insects >... | reverse complement strand
TTTCAAAATATTTTCTTCCAGAAGGTAATTGAAAAAACTTATTTATTAATATATTATATTTTCGCGCTCCTTTAATTTCTTTTGTTTTTTTTTTTTTTTTGCGTCCAGTTGCAGAGTGACGGAATATATTTAGTGGACGAATGCCTCTACAAATTATGTCGCTCCTGATTATGTAATTTACTTGCTTCGTACTGAGAAAACACCTGTAGAGACCTAGGGTCTCTGTGATGTTGTGTAACCTGCTAGAAGTTTTATTACGGAAGGATGTTGTTATGTTCTGCCTAGAACCCCGTCTGGAGCTCCCTCACATGCCAATTGTCCGCTTCTGTTTTTTTTTCAAGTGAGGATCCCCGTCGTGTTGTAAATGATCAATATATATATATATATATATATATGGTGTAAAATTATTAAATTATATAGTCTACACAACTGTCAATATATTAGAAGTATTAGTTGTATTTCCAGCTACATGTTTCGGCTTGTATACAGAGCATAGAAAACTTAAACGAATACCGTTTAAATGCCATTGCCACCACGGCGAATCTACATTGACCACACAAAGAACACCTCACCCTCAAAAAGGTGATATCAACAGCATCTTTCAACCAACACGCAAAGCGATTATATTATGTTTTATACTCAATATGTAAAATATCATATCTGAATTTTATCTTAATAATATATTTTGTATAGAATTACCACGAATATTTTAACTACTATTTATAATACGAGATCTCGTAACTTTCAAAGTACCAACAATTGTACATATAAACCACTCTGAAGACTAGCCTGAAGATGGCTCTGTATACGAGCCGAAACAGGTGGCTAGAAATACAACTAATACTTCTAGTAAATTGAGAGTTGTGTATAACTATATAATTTTATAATTTTGCACTACATATATTGACCGCTTCTGTTTATTCAGTATGAGACAATTGTTCACACATATGTGATTATAGTTTCCTGTTCCTTAATATTGGGTGAAGAGCACAAAGTATTAAGCTTCACACTTTATAATTTTCTTCGGTTAGAAGTGAAGTATACTTAATAATATATAGTAAACCCACGAATGCATTTTGGTAAAGGTATATTTTATTACAAACTGCATATTATATATGCAGTTTGTAATAAAATACATTTGACCAAAGTGCGTTCGTTGGCTTACTGTATATTATAGTTTAATGCACGGGTGTGGGACATATGAAATTAGTACTTAACTAAGTTAGATAAATTTGTTTTATTTCTCTCATACGGAAATAGGAAAGTGTAATTGAATAACTTAGTAAAAATGTTTTCATGGCTTTCACAGCCAAAACAATGAAACGGACTTAGTAAAAAAAAATTGTTATAAGTGGGGTTTTAAGTTGTATCTCAGAAGTATGAATTTGTTATTAAAAATACAGGCAACCCCTTGGTACTTCGCCACCCTTACGTAGCGCCCATGAATGTCTGTGAACAAAAGCGAGTTATCCACAGTGTGCGATATAGTGCTTCCTCGTTCTCTCTCTTCTCGTGTACGGTCATCCAGTAGCTGCTTGCATCCTCTGTCTCACCTTTCCATCACTTTTGTCCTTCTTTCTTTTTTTAAATAAAGTGTTTTAGAGGTTTCCACGCAAGATGTGTCCAATCCAGTTAGCCTTCCATCGTTGTATTATATGTAGGGTATTCCTTTCCTGTTTGACTTTATGTAATACCTCTTCATTTTTCACATGATTGGTCCAAGTGATTATCTCCATTCTTCTCCAGCACCACATTTCAAATCTTTCAAGGTATTCATGTTCTACTTCTTGAAGTGTATCCTTGATACACCGCCACAAACTGCGGTGAACAAATAGTGGCGCATTATCGGGGTTTGTATTTAACCCTTACCCTGCTAACGTGGATAAAATGGTGAGCTCCTAATAATGCCAGCAAATGTCAGATGGGATTTAATTCGGCGTTTAAAAGTTTAAAATCCATTTCCTACCTTTCAATAAAGACTCTTCTATGCCATTACAAAATCCAGGAAGTTAATGCTGTCTAGTGAAACAATCGCTGTTTGCGAGTTTTTTGGGTTTTCGCAGCAGTGTGGATGGTTTGATCCGTTCTTCTGGGATGTGACGCATGGGACATGGCGTTGCGTCACATCCCAAAAGGACGGATACATAGGCGCTGTTTCTGCAGGGAGTCACATGATGCAGAACTGGACGGCTTTCGAAGTGAAGCTTGTTAATGGTACATAAAGTAACCGTTGTGTTTTAAAGGGTTACATAAACTTTGCAAGGTCTGCGTCCACATAATCTACTTGGCACCTTGTTCTGAAGTTCCTTTTATTCGAAAACTGAAGATAAGAACGTGTGGATAGGAATTATATTTCCGGGTCCTTCTCGCTCGTCGCTACGTATTAATTTTAGAAAGATAAGATAATCCTCGAATGTGATGAGAAACATTAGCCCAATGACTGCAGTAGAGCCAACTTCCGCAAAGTTTTGTATACTTTTACTGGCATAAACAGCTTTGTATAAACACTTTTAAAATTTCAAGTGATTGATAATGATCAATATATTAAGAATATTGTTTGCGTGTCATGAGAAGTCACTTGTCTTTTAAAACAAACTTTGTCAAAAATGCCGAATCTGCGTCAAGTTGTTTGCGATCCATTCTGATACCTTACTAACGCACTCCTTGGCTCTACGATCCTCTGAGAGCCTTGCCTCCTTAATTACAGACACCAATTCTTTTCTGTCCGCTGCTACCTGTAGCCATCTGTTAACCTTCATCTCCTGTAGATCTCTTCATCGTCTTCCAGCCTTCTCATTCTAGGTCTTTCTATGCTTCTTCCTTCCGGTTGACTCACATATTTTATTATCTACACTTTCATGATCCATTCTTACTAATGTCCTATCCATTTCAGTCTACATTTGTGGTAAGGCAGTGAACGTTTTGCCAGTGTACGTTTTAGTGCTGTTTATTAGTGTCATACTCTCAATCTGTTTGCCATTTGCTAGTATACGTGCTGACACAGGCGTGAGACTTAATGTTTTATGTGCAATGAAGGTTATATTAGATAAGGAACAATGCCAATCATAATAGTGGCATAATGAGTTAATATCATCATCATGTAGCTATCATTGATTTGGGCCCCTTGTTGACTCGTTCCAATCTCACATATCCGGAAGTCTCTGCAATGGTCTTTCCTGGTTTTTTTTCTGCCTTTTGGTGTGTAGTTTTTTTTATTAAGATTTAAATATGCAGTGTGGAATATTGGAGGGCTAGGAGAAAAGAAAGAATAATTAGACACAATTTTAAACGAAAGTAATGAGTTAATATTGCCACAAAACCTTGGGTAATCACGTATCTTTGGCAAGGAATGTCCTGCTGTACATTTCCATAAGTAGACCCTATTGTTGGCCATTATGTGACACATACAGATTCTTGTTTTAAATGAAACGGAAACAAAGTGTTGCGCTAGGAAAGAAGTGCCTGACATACGTGGTATCTCCACCAAAACGAATGGTCTTGGTGGGCTGTGCTAACAGACACAACGGTGAAGTCATAGAGCAGCGCATTATGTTCAGTGAATCGTTCCGTTTCTTGTCACATAACCTTTCGCCTTGGTTGGCATATAGCTTAATCACAACACACACACAAACACACACACATGTGTATATGTGTGTTTGTATGTATGTATATTTTTATATTGTGTGTGTGCGTGCGCGCTACCTGGGGGCGGGTCAACGGCAGGTCCGACGTGCGTTTTGCTGCTGCTCGCTCTTAATTGCTACGATGTCTTCATTCACACACACACACACACACGCACACACTGTATGCTTAATCCGCTGCGAGCTATCCAGCCTTATTAGTTGCAAGACATAGGAGGAGAGAACGATGAAAAGACTTTTTTTTTGTTGTCAAGACCCTCCTTCTTCTTCTTTAAAACTATCAACAAGAGTTTATTCCTCCTTTTCCGCTCTTAGTAAAGGTGTTGCTGCCAGTATGACGTTTAGTAGAAATGATGTGGTTATTAAGGTGCCGTCTTTGTTTCTTTTTTGTATGTAATTTTCAGGCTTTAATATTAAATACGGGGGCCTTCTGTCCGTGTTATGCACGTCAACGAATTGGCTTGTCTTGCTATTATATTTTGTTCTCTGAACGTTAACTCGGTGCACGGTGTTTTTTAAATATTATGCTAGCACATTTCCACAGTAGTGTCCAGGCTGTGTTGCTGAAGAGCCACGGACAGCAGTATTTAAGTGCGAAGGGTGGCGAGGCGTGCTTCTGTAATTGGGCTCAGACACCAAATTCGAAAGGAAAAATCGTTAATATGATTAACAGAAGTATAAATTTTTAGTCTAACACAACTTTATTGTATCAGCTAAATAACAAATTAACTAGTAAACGTCAGCACAACAAATATTTATTGGAGTACACAGGCCACATGTTTCGACCTGCTAACAGGTCATCGTCAGACCTCCAGCGGAATAAGTCTCAGGTGCTGTTTAGATATTGGGATCCCAATATTTTTACAGTTGTGAACGTACATAAAAACCGATACTGGATAAAATGTGAAACATATAATGTCTAGTTAAAACAATTAAAACAAGAGTAGGTATTTGACACTTTGGACCGCTTTTATCACTGGATTATGGTTGTTACTGTACTTTCACTTGGTGCGGTGGGACTTGTGTGGTACAGCCTCTTATGGCTGTCCGTGTTGTCCAGTGTATTTCAAACTGACGGTCAGGAGTGGCTACTTTATACTCTGTGTATTTCCAACCGGATAAGTTGTATCTCACAACTGTAAAAATATTGGGATCCCAATATCTAAACAGCACCTGAGACTTATTCCGCTAGAGGCCTGATTATGACCTGTTAACAGGTCGAAACGTGTAGCCTATATACTCCAATAAATTTTTGTTGTGCTGACATGTATTAGTAAATTTGTTATTTAGTTCGTTAGAGGACTTTGTGATGCCCTCTTTAAAATTTATTATATCAACAATTTAAGAAAACATAGCTGCATGTTTCGGCTTACTTGAAGCCATCTTCAGGATAGGACTTAAAAGATTTAAGTATGTAATTAACGACGCCTTGCAATGAGGAGATCTCGTTTACGTTTAGTAATTAATATAACATGTTAAATATAAAACACAAAATAACAAATAAAAGAGACACGTAAAATAGAACTTTAATATCTAATCACGACTTCTACAAAGCTGCCCAATACATACAATTCCTAGAACCGCATTTATCATATTTAAGTTCTATTTTACACGTCTTTACGTTATTTTATATTTTATATTATGTTATATTAATTGTTGAATGTAAACGAGATCGCGTCATTGTAAGGCGTTGCTAATTATATATTTAATTCTTGTAAGTCAAATACCGAAATGGCTTCAAGTAAACCGAAACATGTAGCTATGCTTGTATAATAAAGTTGTGTTAGACTAAAATTATACTTCTGTTAATCTTTGAAAAATACACAACGGGGATGTATAACCTAAAAAAAGTGTGTTAAGTTTATATCATAAGTGATGTGACTGAGGAATATGGTGCATATCTTTAAAAACACAAACCTTCCCTAATTTGCCTGAAAATGGTTGTCATGAACTGGGAGTGGTGCTACTGTTTTGACATATTTAACACTGTAGCTGCATTGTTAGGACGCATCAAATAGCAACAGTCTGTGGTCAGAGGGTAACGCTGAAATAAAGTTTATCCTGTACACCCCAAGAAGTCATATGAGGGAGTGACTGTATATCTCCACTCATTTTTAACCACAACACTTGATGGAGAGGATTCATCAGGCTCACATTAGGAACTGTTAAACATATACCGCCAACCACGAAAAATATTAGTCCCTTCAACACAAGCTACATGTTTCGGTCATTACTGACCATCCTCAGGCCTTAAACGCATGATATTTAAAACTCAGTATGATACCTCACAAATTGTGCTAGTCATGTAAGTTCATTAGCACTTGAAATGTAGGTAATCATATATTCCGTCTCTGGTTATATCTTCTTGTTTTTGTAAAAGTTGTTAAAAATTGTTAAAGACCGTAATGTAATTTGCGTACGTTGTTGCCAGATGTCTTTTGTGGGCAGTCGTAAATGCTTTTAAAAACAATAAGTGTTTTTGTGCTTGCAATAGATATTTTGTGTTAGTGTTTAGACCTAAAGTTATGTATACTATTTCTATATTTGTTTTTATTCTGAATTACTTACTTCCACGCCTCCCGCTCCCACCCCTTTACTTCTGTGGATTGTCCATCTGCGTGGCCGAAAGGTGTGAAAGGTAGTGAAATGTGCGCAAATTTGATATTGCAGGCCTAATATGTTCATATGACCCACAAGAATGTTTAGGAATGGTGGGAATTTTCAAGGGAAGGCGTGCGAATGCGGTGCATGGACCGCGTTCTGGGTGGCCGGCGATTGTAACTAGTGTCGTGGCGAGGAAGCAGCTCGATTAGCTGTACGGGACAACCGAAGAATTCGCAATCATGAAATTGCATCTGAAATGAACACTAGTGCGGTGCATGAATGACCTAAGGCCCATCCAAAGACGCTTTCTTCTCTTGAATCCGGAATCTGATTGTCATTGTTCCAGCTAGGGCGGCAAGAAGGGCAAATATTCGTCTAAGCGATATCTCTTGTGTTTGAAGCTGGAAGTTTTAAATTACACACATGATTTATCATTTTGGTGTGCATATTATGTGAAGAGTATGCCACCCGCACCATTCGATTGCCTAACCGAACCTAAAATCGTCAACCATAACTAAAACCCGAGACCACTGACAAATTTTGACGAAACACGATGGCAAGCCGTATCATTGTAAAACGCATGTAGAGGAAAAATCGTAGAATGGTAACATTAAGGTAGCGGCTACTTCAAGGACGCATTGGCTACGGTATTGAGGAGTGGGTTGGTGATTACATCCGGCACCATGTAGAGTTAAAACATGTACGCCGAAGCTTCGCCGATACCGGCGTCGCTGTTGGCTGCAGCTTTGACTGTGTGTTATGTATTAGGGCGATAGTGACGAGCGCTGTCATAGGAGAGTAATCTCTAAGTACTTGATCATTGTCAATACTTCTGCAAAGCAAATGTCGTGGGAAATAATCCCGGGAGTTTCGTGAAAAGAAAATCCCGCTTAACAGTGCACTTTTAAGAGAAGAATGCATAGGAAATTCCTGAATAATTTCGACAGGTTTGGCTCTAGACAAAAGTACAATACGAAACCAGGCGAAAGTAACAGACCGTGACGTTCAAGGGCCCCATTTGCAGTTCGTGAATTTCCTTTACACGACCTTGGATTCGGTGTCTGGTGTGCAATGAGTGCGTACAAAATCATGAGCCCTCTATTTTTGAGCGGAACAAATTTCGACTGTTTACAATGTATAACCAACAAATGCACATATTGTGCATTATTTGTTGGTTACATGTTGTAAATATCTAATAAATGCACGGTACATACAGTTTCAGAATTTCGACTGGTACGCTCATTTGGCTCATTTCTTGAAATTTGCGGAAGAAGAGAGAATGTAGAACAGTCTTATTTCCTTTGCGGATTTTAAAGGACAGTTTTCGCAAAAGAAACTTCCGATTAAAAAAAAAGAGCTTCGAGGTGTGTTGAGAATATTGTTCGAAGTTACGAAGCCTACTTAGAAGTTGGAGGTCGTGACCTCGAGACTGTTACGTGACATAAAGTAAGTTGAACTGCAGGCGGAGAACTGATTCTAAATTCCCGCCGGATGCAGGCTTCGTTTGCTTCCGCGACAGCTCTCATAGACTGGAAATTAAGCCCTTGTATCTGTATCACAAACATTCAGACTCCATAATTCTGTTGTTATTCCTTTACACTTTATCTGGGCACTTCTGAACTAGATATTGACTCTACGGCTTTACTCCTCTGTTCGCATGCGTTTCTGACCGACAGCTCTTGGTGCATTGCGCTCTGAATGACTTCGGACTGGTTTCTTTCCGTTAGATATTTTGAAGTCGAGCTTTGTAGGCCTACTCAGGCTTAGTTCAAACACTAGTCACTGTATGAAGTGCTGTTCGGAAGTGATTATGATGTTTACAAAGCCAACAGCAGTACCCAGAGACGGGGAAGAACATAGTGTTCGCTATGAGTACTGGCTTCTACTACCGTACTCATGTATTCAGCATACACCCACACGCCCTGCCGTTTGTTTACGAAGTGTAGTGGAGGGCATAGCTCCTAATGGCACCAGTTCATGGATATGACCCTATATACACAGCAAAAATCCCGTCGTATGGGGAGCACCATTCCCTTTGAGAGTAGATTCCTTTCAACAAAGGTAGGCTTGCTCGTGGATAACAAGGCAGACAGTGCACGTATAAACGTAACATTGGGGCACGTTCGCGTAACCATTACTGCCGTGCAAAAGCAGTAAGTATTACATATTCTGAGCGTGCGCCTGGAGTCTTAGTTATCCATCATGAAATGCGCGTGCGCCGTACTATATTGTTATCTGTGGCCTCTCTGGATGTACAGTACTTTTTCACATCATCTCATAAACGGCACAGTGTTCGGGTAAAGTTATTGGACATAAAATGTGTGTTTTGATTTTCTCTACAACTCTGAAAATTTTCACATTCTAAGAAGAACTGGGCGAGATGTGATCAAAAATGTATATTGGTCTTCATGTCAAGTACTCGTTATTCTTGTTAGACTGTAATGAAGCTTGAGTTTCTGGACATATTATCCAAAAATACTCCAGTATCAAAGTTCATGAAAATCAGTCCAGTGGGAGCCAAGTTGTTCCATGCGGACGGACAAACATAACGGAGCTAATAGTCGCTTTTCGTGATTTTGCGAACGCGCCTAAAAACGGGTTTGACAAGGAGTTCAACACTTCCGCTGGATGCATTCAAGCTTATTGGCTTCAGTAGAAGTAACTCAGTCACACACGGTGTTCTGACTTTCATAACTAAAAGTAAATGCGATTTGTGGGGGCCTTCACTTCAGTAAACACGGGGGTTATTTGCTATGGGGTAAAGCGGTCGGAGCGTGACGTTGACCACTTTACCTCCATCTAGCGCCGAGGTTGAGACAGAGTGGAGCTGTACGCCTGCATGGCGTATACGGGATACCTTTACTCTTTACTTTTTACGGCTTCTGAAGCCTTTCCGGAGGGGAAGAGTAAAACGTTACAGTCAGAATGAGACCGAAGAACGTAATGGCCTATAGAAATAGCCAGTGTGACTAAAGCGATGGCGAAAATAAAGTTCCGGCGCGGTAAGTGCCTGATGAAGTCAGTGCGTGTTTAATGCAAGATACATATAAGTCGTCCTCAAAGCCGATTACGTTTAATTTGTCATAAGAAGGTTAATAATTGGTGTTATTAAAGTTAAGTTTCTTGAAGTTAGAGCGGTAGACTCCAGTTGAAATGTGATGGCACACGGTGACGCAGGGAGGGGAAGTGAAGGGGGAACTGACGAATGGATTGGTAGCCAGTACCGTACACACTACCTCGGAACATGGTTTATCCAGCATTACTACCGCTGATGCGCACACCTCGGCTGCCAGTAGTCGACTGAACTGACGCCCCTGCCGATTTAAATGGATTCGTCCGTTTCGCCGAAAGACGAAATCTGGTTTCTGCGCGTGTGCCACCACATTTCAAACGCAGTCTACCAACCACGAATAGAATTTATATCGCACTGAAATAAACCAGTGCCAAAAGGGTACCTTATTCCTCTAAAAATTTTTGTGACACCAACCGAAAGAAGGTAATTCGAAAATCTGTGTGTACATTACACACGTCGTTAATAAATACTTTGAAAAGGAGCGGTTTCAAAGTGTTTCTTCCTTGTGGCTCACAAGGGAGCAGTGGAAGGAAGAGCTTTACAGTAACAGGCATGTGGTTTTATGCTGTTCGTGTAACAACGAAAGCAGTTGCTATAACCTGCAGATGGGCCATAACACTGGACAACAAAATTTAACTTTTTATCGGCCCACGAACTTCAATAGGTGAACTTAGCAGTACTTGTTATGCTGAATTGAAATATGTATACAGAATTTTTCTATCAGGCAGAGTTTCAAAGATGCAGAGGCCTCTATTTGTGCAAAATTGTATTTTACGCACTAATGAAACAGGCAGAAACATACCTCTAAAATGTTGAGGCGTATGACTTTCGCCGGTAATTTGCTTCAGGTACATCCCTCTTCAGTGTCCAGCAGTAGTCTGCCAATATACTTGAGGTCCATTTGAATTGGTACCGATTTTCCATAGCCAAAATGTCTTGGTGAAATCTTTCACCATGTTCGTCACTGACTTCGCCGAGATTATCTGGGAAAAAATCCAAGTGGGACTCCAAAAGTGGATTTTCAGGCTCATATTGCATCCCATAGCTTTGAGCGAAGTCAACAGGTCACGCACAACATCCTGATAGTTCACTGCATTGTGATTTCCTAAGAAGTCCTTGCAAATTCTCTTAAAAGACAACCATGCATTTCCTTCAGTCTCATTCAGGTCTTCATCGAAATGTTTGTCTTGCATCAATTTCCTGATCTGGGGTCCTATAAATATACCTTCCTTGATTTTTTCATCACTCACATTTGGGAACTTATTCCTCAAATATTCAAATCCACGGCTGGTTTTATCCATACCTTTCACGAAGTTTTTCATGAGGCCCAGCTTTATGTGCAAAAGGGGCAGAAAAATTTTCTCCAGAAGAACAAGAGGAGGATTGACGACGATTTTCTCCCCTGGCGTCAGTGATGTTTGTTTAGGCCACAGTTTATGTACATAGTGATTCTTCTTGTCCCGGCTGTCCCACTCACACAGGAAACAGCAGTATTTTGTATACCCGAGTTGCATTCCAAGTAACAGTGCCACAACCTTGAGATCACCACATAACTTCCACTTAAATTCATCATACTTAATCCTTCCCAACAGTAGCTTCATGCTTTCATAATTTTCCTTCATGTTGGCTGCATGAGCCAAAGGAACAGAGGGTAATTTATTTCCGTTGTGGAGTAGAACCACCTTCAATCTCACTTTTGATGAATCAATGAACAAGCGCCATTGATCTGGGTTAAATTCATTGCCAAGAACTTCCATAACGTAACAAACATCATTGCAAAACACTACACCATATTCCTGGGAGAAGAAATACTTTAATTCTTCATGGTGCCCACGGTAAAAACACACCTTAGTGTCCTGGCACAGAAGATTCCAGCCCCTTAACCTGGAGCGAAAGGTGTGGGTGATATTTGAATTCAGCATCCAAAAATACATCAGAAACGGACATTTTTCCTCATGGGACAAAATCTTTGTCGACCAGTGTAATTAGTGAGTTTGTGAAGGGGCAGTGCATTCAGTAGGAGGCCTGAAGCGTTTTTGAATTCAAAAGAAATCGCATGAGCTTGACGCTGGGAGTCAACAACCGGAGCAAAAGGTTTTCAGGTTGTCTAAGTAAGTTGGTGACAGCAGGTTGTGACTTCGTAAGTGGAGTTCGTGGTGACACGGAGTGAATTTGGACTAATAATTTAGATTCTTGGTCATGAATGGCAAGTCAAAATAACTAACTCCATGGAACATTCCTTCTTGAGAAGCTAACAGGTTTTCGGCTAGTCAAGAATTTCGCCGCATTTTATGGGACGGGGTAGTTCTTTACCTCATTCACAAGAGCTCGCCGCCTGTCACTGTCCTGAGCCAGTTCAATCCAGTCTGTTCTCCCATTCCACTTATTTGATTCCCTTATAATTTGATCCTCCCATATACGCCACGGTCTTCCAAGTGATCTCTTTCTCTCGGGTTTCCACACCAATCCATATTTGCACCTCTCCTCTCCCCCATACGTGCTACAGTTCCCGTCCACCTCATGTTTATCATTCGAATGATATTTGGTGAGTAGTGCAGTTTACAAATTTCCTCGTTATGTAGTCTTCTCCACTGCCCTGCTACCACGTACAGGTCCAAATATTTTGCAAAAATTTGTTATAGACATCTGTAGTTGCCAACTGAGGCACTATTTCCATTTTTGAAAGCGGGCACAAGAGCAGCGTGCTTCGAAAGTTAGGAAATCTTTCCTGAGATGAAATAAGGTTAAAAGTGTATGTAAGTGCGGGCGTAAAAATGTTAGAACAACCCTTCGTAATGATGCCAGGAATACCGCAAAATCGATTAGATTTTTAAGATGTTAGGCTGATAACGGACACTTGGATGTCTGAATCAGAAACAGGCAGTAAATGTATGGAATCGGATGCCTGAGAAGAAGAAGAAGAAGAAGAAGAAGAAGAAGAAGAAGAAGAAGAAGAAGAAGAAGCAGGAAAGTCACGTAAGCGAGGTTTGTTGAAGACTGAAAGTACCTCTGAATCGTCGAATGGTTCCCATGACGCTCAAGGAGAGTGGAATTGTTACCCTTTTTCCTGAACGAAGAAACGTATTTCGCAAGATGTGTACCGTGTGCTTTGATGGTGTTACCGGTGGCTTAATGCCACTGAAATTTATTATTTTATAATTATATATTATATGTATTATATAATCTATTATTATTATTATTATATTGTCACTAGCTTACGGTAAAAGGAAAATTTGTCACAAAATTAATAAGCAATGTAGTAGGTGAAAAATGATAGTTTACAGCGTGCAAGTTAAAACCATCAAATTTAGGTACCTGAATCCGCGTATATTCTTCGAACTGTTTGAAGTCGTATCTGCGTTTAAAAACTGAACTCTTGAGTTGGAATTGCCATTAGACGACAAATGAGGAATGGGAATTAAATAATAATAATAATAATAATAATAATAATGTAGGGAAAGGTTATTAGTTAAGCATACATTTTGTCTGCTTTAAAACTATCGGACATAACTTCAAAGTCTGTACCATCACCTTCTTTGTATTTTTTGCTTGCGCTCAGCTGTCGTAGTGAATTTGTTGCATGTCTGTGCTGTGTGCCTGTACAGACCTGCACATGCCCACTCTGAATGTACATCATTCGTCGCCTTCAAACCGAAAAGCTGCAGATGCTGTAGAATTGTTGAATGTTATGTTGCTTGATATTCGGCCAAAAATGTTACCTGAATAGAAATCGTATGTCTTCCAACGTCTGTACCGTAATCTGAACATGGTTCTAGATTAGGTGTCACTATTCTGTCACTGCTGTGTCACTGTTGTCCCTGCAACATGAGGTTAGCGTCCGTCATATTGCAGTTACAAGGTACAAGAAATTGAAAAGTACGAGACAGGGATGGCCGCCAATTGTAGAAATTTCATACCAAATTTTGTAAAGATCGGTCAGCATGTTTATTGGGTACCGGGTAGCTTTTTCCCCTGTAATTAAAGCAACGGAGGCCACTCATCTCCATCTGTTGCTGTAATTAAGAATTATTGGAGCTAAACGTCCATTCACCGTTATGCCTTTATGACGTGTACAGGCCTGTTATATTACGTAATTTTTCACCATCGTCTGCTTTCCTCTGACTCTTAGTTCTAACAGAATTCGTTTTAGTATTGCTTGACCGGTACGAACCGGGATTGGGCAGTCGATGTAGTGATTTGGCCACGGGAGGTGTTCTACTAACCCTTTTCTTGAGGATAAAGCGATCTGGGCGTGAAGCTTAACAGTCGTCTTTATCTGATATCGAGTTTAGGATACGTGGATCTCTTCCTGCGTGCTCCATAGTCTTATAGTGTTTCGTGTAATGATCACAAGTGCAAATTTACGTTTCGCTAACACGACATTACTCGTAGACTCCCTTATGTGGAACTGATGTTTGCGCAGTGCACTACGTACAAGATGAGTGCAGTAAAGTTTGCATCCTACCTATATCCGTGCTTTAGGAGTAACAGGTTTACTTCCACAAAGTCTCCGCCATTTTGTGTGACCGTCTTCGGCGGGAGTCTCACAAACCTTACTGCCCTCCTCCGTCCGTCACATGATTGCAGCTACCATGTAAGTAGACGAATACTGGCACCACCACCACCACACCGATTTCATAAACACACTGATATACGCGCACACGACTTCGCGCACCCTCACGCCATGTGACATTAGCTTAAGTTACCTTCGCCAGGAGCCGGAGACATTTTGGAATTACTCCCTTTGTAACAGGAACAACTGGGGTTCCTTCAGAGCATCAGTACTTCGGAATGCGGTATTAATTGACTCGAAGCATAACTTCTAGTGCGGTTAAAGATAGAACATCCAATCTAGACAGTTTTGTTTAAATGTGGAGGGGTAAGACGACTTGCATTGCTTTATCCTTTTGTTTAATGCAAATAAATTACTTCGATAAATGAGAAGACAATTTCCTCATTGGGAGGTTGTTTTATGATCTTCCTTTTATTATTAGGGCCCTTCATATCTGTTCTGTGTTACCCGGTGTCTGGATAGTACGCATTGTAAGATACCAATCCTTGCAGTAGCCATCGGTCCTATTGTGTGAGAAGCACTCCTAATCAAGACTATATTGACTGATAGGACTGCGATTCATTGTTCCTGAAGTTGGTCCTATTCAAGCACCTCTCCTAGTTGCACCTTCCACCCACGCAGGGTGAGGTGCGGGGAGGGTCTGGGAGCCACCCACTGAGACTTAACAAGGCTTCAGTCGCCGGTACAAGTGCCAAAAACAATAGCAGACGACTAACGAGTAGAAGAATGATTTGCAAACAATGCCAGTGTGCTGAGGGGATCTTGGACATGCAACAAATACACAGTGAAAGAATGGGGCCTCTCGTTATAATAGCGGCTTAACGACAGAACATGACGGTCGTTAGATTACTCTTCGGTGGAGCGACCGTCGTTACGTTCTTTGCTGGCGGGTTCACGGCATGCGCCCTGGCGCTGATTTGCCGGCAGCTGTGAGATATCGCTGCTGGGCCCTATTTCTGTTATTTATAATCTAACAAAGCAGGAACGCATTCATATCCAGACCATCGTCATTTGTCAAATTATGTCCAGTTCTTCACCCGTGTTTGCGGAATGGCATGTAATTTTGATAGTTTTAAGTAAACAAACACTTTTTTTGCTGAAATTTTTTGGAAAAACATTCCTGAAGTCACTGAACTGGATACTGCACAAGTTAGCTCCGTGTACCAAAATGTTTTGTACATGGTTTGGTCCTTAAAATAAGCACGCGGTTGCCGGACGTGGGGAGGTTGCAAAAGTTTCAGGCAGAAATGTATTCTTACTTCGTGTGAAAGTTTGTAGGTAATCCTAACAAAATTGGTGGACTGGGGTAGCGTAGTCGGTATAGCGACTCGCTACGGGTTGGAGGGTCCGGAGATCGAATCCCGGTGGGCCACAGATTTTTCGCATCCGTCCAGACCGGGTCTGGGGCCCACCCAGCCCCCTGTTCAACGGGTATCGGGTCTCCTTTCCAGGGATAAAACGGCCAAGGCGTGGCGTTAACACTGACCCCATCTAGCGCCGAGGTTAAACAAAGAGTACAGCCTTCTCTCTGCTATCCTCTATTTCTTCATGGCAGGTTATAGGGTGACATTTACATTTACCTTACCTATTAGAATGGTTCTCGAATAATAAATAGTTTAGTACTCGCATTGAGGAGGCTCGTTCGTTAGGTGCCCTGTAATGTCACTGATGTGACGTCATGTTCTTTTGCAGTTTGTTACAAACATCTCGACGGTAACTGCTCTCGCCACGTACAGGCGGAAGAACTGTGATAACGGAAGCAACACCTATCTCCGAAACGTGGTACGTTGTTACCGCATTACGTGCCCTGACGTCTTAGAAAAAATAATCTCGAAATACTTGTCACCACCTTCTGATCATCTGTCGTTTTTAAATGAGGTTCCGCGACGGTACTGGAGCTTTTACTGTTTGTTCACGGTTACACTAACCTAACTTCTGATAGCTCGAGTTGTATATTGTCCAAAGATGGGATGGAGTATGCAGAACGAATGGGAGAGGACGTGGAAGGAAGCGGTAAAAGGCAAGGTGTCCTTGTGCCAGATTAAGTACTACGCCATGTAGTCGTATGGGTGGAGTGGAGGTATAGCTCCATTTTGACCTTTAGTTGATAGAAGTGACAGTATGACAACAGAGGATATTCGTATGTGTAATAGAAGCGATCCTGCCTAGTAAAATGTACGCCTATATCTTTTATAATACAAGGCCATCAGCATTTAGCAACAGTCTAAAGTACAGTGGCAACTCTGTTTAGCACCTGCTGCTGCGTTTAGAAAATCTGCATTTTCTCACATGGTGTTTTTACGTGTTTCATACGATCCTCGCAGTTCGCAGTGATTATTGCCCTAAACAGCGTTAACTGAGTCGTTCTTGTAATTGCCACGGGCTTTGTGCTCCGTGGTGTAGGTCAGTCATGCAGGATTTGTGGTGAGCAAAGTGGTGCTGGGGTAGTGTTCTATCCGAGTATTTCGGTTTTACCGTGCCAGTGTTATTCCACAGTCTCTCCCTGCTGGTCTTAATCTCATTACCGTTCTTATCAGAAGGACAAACGGCGAAAGCTAAGAACCTTCAAACCAAACCAAACAGCGTTCTTTCAGATATCGGGGAGCATTAGACAGAAAAGTGTTTTCATCTTGTTTGTCTTTTCCCAAGTGTTTAACATACACGACTTGGGCCTTCGTTGGATGATAATTACATATTTTATATAGACATTTTCATCCATTTCCGAGATTAGGAATGAGTGCAATTAATATACACTATTTATATGCCGTCATGCATTCACAGTCAACTTTAGCTTCACCTTACCGCCTTTCTTTTAGACCTTGGACTGTTCCATCAACTTTAGCACGACACGGTTATTCCCCTGAACCTCTTCGTGTAGAAATTAGGTTAGCCTAAATGCGAATTTACGTCTTAATCATAGCTGCTTCGTATTGGATGTGTTCAGAAAACTGTAAACTGCGGCCTGTGAAACCTGCATGACTGAAAGATCGAGACAGTGGTGACCGGTATGTAGGCAAGTTAAAGTGTGACGTGTTTGTTTGACAGAGGCCATCCCGTTGTGTAGTAGCAAAATTATATAATGTAATATATTCCTTCTGTACACAACTATATATCAGTACAGTGATAATTATTTTTACATACACTCAGATCACATTACGGCAACATGTTCGACCGTAAGACGGTCATCATCAGGCCGATAAAGAACATTTTTGAAGTGAGCACTCAACGGGACCCCATTTCGTTTACAGTAAAAGTTAAAATAGCGTATGACGAACTGTTGTTTGAAACTAAAACATTAAAATAGTTTCAAACAACAGTTACGCTATTTTAACTTTGGCTGTAAACGAAATGGGATCCCATTGAGTACTCACATTGTTGTACTTCAAAAATGTTCTTTATTGGCCTGATGATGACCGTCTTACGGTCGAAACATGTTGCCATAATGTGATCTGAGTGTATATATAAATATATATATATATA
>Ga0136643_10005940_pt1 | contig 17372 bp, 9 predicted proteins | sample TergutLab28metaG_FD_96883 | JGI IMG/M metagenome (GOLD analysis project Ga0136643, IMG submission 96883) | Labiotermes labralis P1 segment gut microbial communities from Petit-Saut dam, French Guiana - Lab288 P1 (version 3) (version 3) | ecosystem: Host-associated > Arthropoda: Insects >... | reverse complement strand
CTATCCACTGGACAAGAGACATGTCCGAACCATCCGAACAACCCATTGTTGAAACTCCTGAATCTTCTGTTGAACCTACCGAGGTCTCAACATCTAAGGAAGCCACAAATGCCGCTGAAACATTAGAAGAGATACTGGCGCGCCATAGAAAAGAATTACGTGAATTGACTGAAACTACGACAGCATTAAAAAAGACTGCTACCAAAGGAGAAAAAAAGAAAAAGAAGGAGAGAAAAACATTTAAAAAAAAAAAAAAAAGAGTGCCGAGTGGAGGAAACGAAAAAAACGGTCACTTCCATGCAACAAGCTGGCCTAAAAACTTCAACATGCTCAAATGAGGGAAAAAAATAATACACTGATAACACACAGAAACTATTTCTGACAACCAGACAATATAAGGTTCTAAGCCGAGTATGAATTCAGGATATTTACATCGGTTTCCATATCACTGGAAAAATAAATAAAAATCCCAAATTACTCCCTGAAAATGCAGTAACATGAAATCCATAACAAAATACCAGTACTGAAGTCAGCATCTTGTGTCTTTGGCATTGCTACCAAAAATTATGTACGTGATTCAAAAGGAAAGATCGATATATGTAACTGAATACATTGAGTTCAGTAACATCGGGTATATAAAACAATTGTTTGGAGTTAATAAGCAGACATACTATATATAAATACGCACACACAGAGAGACATACATAACATACTTAAAATGAAGAAACAGTATGTGACACTAGATAATGTATCAAAATGTGGACGTACAAACAAATCAGAGAATAAATAAATATTAAAAAGTGTAATTCACAGAATTAAGCAACTCCACTGTGTAAAACAAGAAGCTGAGGCAGAAAAAAGTGTCACTCCGCTGGCCGGAAACAGTGAAGTGGATATACCTGCAGGTTGCACGTGGACAGCCACTTACCTACACAAGGATTGTGGTTCACCATACTAAATATTCTATCGCAGCGACGCTTCATGTGGTTGTTCGGACAGATGCAACCAAACATAGGCGAAAGTCTGAGTTTGGTCCACGCCTCGTGGCACAGATCCCTGGAAACAAACGATAAATAATTCTAATTACATAAAACACGCCGCTGATGGTTGCTTGAGGGCGGACAACTATTTGTGGTACAGCTTCGCGAAATATGGAAAAATATCTCAAATTGCATTGAAAAGAACACATTTGCGAACCACAGACTGGTCCACAGTTCGTGGCACGGACCGCTGAAATGACAAAAACAGCTTCAAATGAATAAAAATAGACACGTAGGAGAACCTCATTTCAACGCAGGCGCAGGTTCCAGCTACAGGTCAACAGTTCGAAATGACCGAACACGTCAAACATGAGCACACGCAAATATATCAATATTGGATATAAACATACTTCATATAAAATACAATTAAATGGCTTTTGTAGTGGTTTATGTTCATTTTTCATGTTTTGTTGACCGTATTATCTTGGTACGATCCTTGTAAATAACCAACTTGACGCACTATTTTATATGTATGTCTATTTTTATTCTGTACATGTTACGGGTAGCCATGTGCCCATCATCAGGAGAATTATTGTATCAATGCGACACCTGGTTTATGTCACTCTGTGTAGATGACCGTCTGGTATGCAGTCTATTCTCTACATATTTCGGGCAGCCATGTGCCCATCATCAGGAGAACAACAAATATATACTTAAGTATACTTAAGTTTATATTTAAGTATACTTAAGTATACTTAACCTGCATACCAGACGGTCATCTACACAGAGTGACATAAACCAGGCGTCGCATTGATACAATAATTCTCCTAATGATGGGCACATGGCTGCCCGAAACATGTAGAGAATAGAAATAAACATATACGAAAAACTGTGCGTCAGGTTGGTTATTTACAAGGATTATGTTTATTTTATTAGTATTTTTGTAGAAGTTTCACCACTGGTATAAGAAAAACGGAGCTTATATTGTCTTAAAAAAATAGGCAATACAGAAACAGAAGAAGAAAAATTCGCTCAGCACAACTGTATTATAAAGAAGAGGCCATTTTTATTACTGCCTATATGATTAGAAAATGGGGACCGCGATGGCACAGTGGTTAAGGTGCTGTGCTACAAATTGTAAGGTCGCTGTTTCGATTCCAGATGGTGTCAGTGGATTTTTTATTGGCATAATCTTTCCGATCGCACTATGGCCCTGAGGTCGACTCAGCCTCTAACAGAAATGAGTACCAGGAGCATTTCCTTGGGGCAAAGGCGGCCGGTGCGTAAGGCTGACAACCAACCACCATCCTGTGCCGTTGTCATGAAATCTGGGAACCTTAACTTCCTGGAACCCTCTGGGCCGCTGCAGGCCTGTAATGGGACTGCTTTACCTTTTTTTATATCATTGAATTACACAATGCTTTTTGTGTATTAGCACGGCCGTTTGATTACAAAAGAATAAATGCAGATAAACTATAACTGTAAATAAATCTAAATAGTCAGTTGCTGGTAACGTGATATTTTTCGGATGTTTAATGACACTTTCAATAGATGAATGTTGAACTTCACGCACCGGCTGCTTTACCCCGTTGAAAATAACCGCTGTATCCTTTGAAGAGTAGGCTGGGTGGGTCCCAGAACCAGTATAAAAGATTTGGAGAAAAGTGACTTTTTTCTTCTGTCGGCTTTCAAACCCCGGACCATCCAGTCGGTAGCTATACCGACTACGTTATTCCGGCTCAGACCCATGAATGGTAACACATTAAAGTAAAGTCTAAGGGATGTCATGGTCAGAGTAGCAACGATTAGCTTCCAAGAGGATTTTCGAAATTAATTTTATTGGAACATTAAATTGTTCTTTGATGACACCAAAAAACGCACCTTCGATACACCCAGATAAATCTCATATCGCTCCTACATGTTTCGGTTTCAATTACGACATCCAAAGTGAAATCTACACCAAGATTCAAGAATTACTGAAGTATAATAGATTACAAAAGTAACTCACATTACAGTACAGTGTTCTTGCAGCCAATGGAAAATATGTGGATTTCATAAATTGTGATTGAAACAGTACTGTTAACAGTAAAAGGTACAGGTGAAGTGATCCCGTTACAGGCCCGGTGTGGCCCAGAGGGTGGGTAGAGATATAGCTCTACTCTTCCATGACCGCGGCACTAGAAGGGTGGTGGGTGGTCAGCAGCACGCCCCGGCCGCACTTTACCCCCGGGAAAGACCAGGTACCCATTTTACAGGAGGCCGGGTGGGCCCCAGGTGCCGGTCCGGACGGGCGGAAAATCTCGTCCCCACCGGGATTGGATCCCGGACCGTCCAACCCATAGTCAGTCACTATACCGACTGAGCTACACGGCCCACATTGTTAACAGTACAATACATTAAGACAATAAGACAGTAATATTTGTTACAGGGTTTTCGTTACATATAGTTTCAAATTGGATGCTGTAGTTTTTTTTTTACACAGACATCAAATTCATCGAAGTTGTATCTGCTGGCACCATGAACAAACAATTTTAATTCAAGCAAATGCATTGAATTACTAACGTCAAAATAGTAAACGCTCAAAAAAAAAGCAAAGTTTATTAAAATCCGCTGTAGTAATTTGACGTTCAGGTGACCGTGCATCGTGATAAATTGTTATAATGAAACCAACTCTGCATGACATGTACCACTTCTGTGTGTACGGCAAAAAGTTCCCATTGATGGACAGAGGAACTGTCCGAAACATGTAGAGTTTTATTCCCAAAATAAATTTCGAGAAATTAGTGCATCTAGTTGGTTTTATTATAAGAACGCTGTATTAACGGAGTGTCTAACGGCAAGACACGCGCTGCGCGAGAAAATTCAGGCGTTGCCTAAACATAGAAAAGAAAAAGAAAAGCGTGAGTATTTTCAAAACTACAGATTTTTATGAGACACGTAACAGTTCGATTTAGATGCTATCGTTCGTGGTGAGTTGAACTGCCCTTTGAGGTTGCTGCAGTAATATGTCATTATCAGTTCCTTTTTCATGTTTTCTCTCTAAAACATTAAGAATAAAGCGAAAAAGTTACAGTACTTATAAAACCAAGCATACTGCCCTTATGGCGTGTGCTTGGGGACTGAAACCGCTCTTGTGCATACCCCATACAATATCTTTCGAAAATGTCTCACAAAACACAAACGCACGATCCCAGCGCAGCAGAAGTAAATAAATCTGAACTTTAATGTAACGATCCATCAGTTTTTTTTTGTTCCAACATCGACACTTGCCATGGTCTTTATGAGCGAAGTAAAAGACTACAAGATGTATTGTTCGGTTGTAACAGTTAATGCTCCACACTTTATGTTACTGTAGGTACGTAAGGCATTCAGTTCCATCGGCTATTTATTGTGATCTGTGATATAAAAAAACTTATGTAAGTGCTATTTTATGAGGTGAATTTAATGGGATGTCATCACACTTGTCCCCTTGCAACCTTGTTACTCTAGACCCACTGAAGGCATACTTGGGGGCTCTTTCCCTGCAAATAAAGCAGCCAGGGCGTCAAACCAACCACTGATCCCCGTTTAGTGACAATTCTAGAATGGGTGGAACTAAACTTAAAATCCCCCCTACACTACCACGACATAAAAAGAGTCAAATTTCGTTTTCGTGCTGAATAATATGAAAGCTTTTACGTTTCGTAGTATGATACGTTTTTACGGTGAGGGGCCGTTAGCACCTCGCCCAACCCCCAAGCTGGAGGACCACTCATTGTCGGCTGTCCACCACTACTTATTCAATATATTAATAGCTACACTCCACAATGGGAGGCCGTTCCTCCATCCGCAACCTCAAGACGCACCATGCCGTGGTGACAGGGACCCACTTATCACGGAATAAGATACAAGTATAACATTTAATTTCAAACTAGAATATAACTTAACCAGAATAATTTAAACGTTTCGGTCTTATGGAATATGGCTGCGTGCTGATAGGTGTACAGACACCGGCGTTTCCATAGCGTTTTCTTCCGCAATCTTCAGAGATGTTTCCTTCTTGGGATACTGTAAAGATAGAGACACCTAGCGCCTTCGAAATGCTGAGGATTACCTTCTTCTTCGAGCGTTCTTAAGATGGAAGTAGCAGGCTCCAACGAATATCTTGTAGTTATATACTAGTGCACATGACGTCATGCACCAGAATACGTAAATCTTCAACATCACGACTAACAGGATTTCAGAAGTTAGTAAATTTTAATGGCCGAAGAAAACAAACGTACATTTTCAAAACTGAAATAATATGTAATGTCAGCTTGATGCAACAAGGTAATTTTATTGATATATTCTTAGCTCGACATGTTTCGGGTACATACGCCCATCATCAGAAGCATTAGATTTTGAGTTGCAGCGTATGGTTTTCTGCATCGACTTTTTGGATGGGTGGTGGTCTTGACAGCCGCTGCGTGGGTTGTGTGTACGGTGCTGATGGTGCACGGCACCATCAGCACTCGGTGCAGAAAACCATACGCTGGAACTCAAAATCTAATGCTCCTGATGACGGGCGTATGTACCCGAAACATGTCGAGCTAAGAATACACCAATAGAATTACCTTGTTGCATCAAGTTGGCATTACACATTATTTCATGAGGAAGATGCACGGTCAAAAAACCTCAATTTTCAAAACTATCTTGTACTCTCAAGTACACTAAAATTGGTAAGCACCCAAGATTAAAAAAAAAACTTCAAGATAGTTTACTTTCATACGTCCCACACATCCGGTTCTTTCAAACCTACTAATTCCAATGAACAGAGTCGCCCCGAATAAGCTTACAGTTGTTCATCTGGTTAAACAATTTCTCGCCTTTAGTCGACCCGAATTTTCGTCCACTACAGCTGACCATCCGTCTACATTCTCAGTCAAATAAACGCAGCCCCAGATACCCTTTCAAGATAATGTTAACATATATTATTCTCCCGTCTATGCACAGAATCTGGGCTGGATTATCCGGTATTCGCATCCCGGTAGGTGTAAGAGATTATTTTTTCTCTTCCCCGAAATGTCCAGACCGGCTGTAGGGCCCATCTAACCTCCTATTCAATGGGTACAAGGTTAGTTTCTAGAGGGTAAAGCGGCCGGGGCGTAATGTTGACCAACAACATCCACGTCGTTTCGAGATTAAGAATGAATGGAGCTAGACCTCTAATCCCCCTACCGCCTTCTTGACTTCGGTAAGAACAACTGAAACTTTTACATTTGCCAACGTATAAGCATTCAAATTGGCTTGAATTCTTCAGCTTTCTCAATTAATCTTGTATTAGAATGTCTCATCTTCTTCATTCTTGACATCCGACCTTTGATTTAAAAAGATCATCAGAACGTGAACATGGTACGGTATGGACCACTAACCACGAACTTCGATTGTGTGGTTCAAAAGTATTCCACAATGTAATGTCATCTTGCAAGCACTTTCTGGTGCAGTTACACCAACATCCGATGAAAGATGTAAGTTTCAATCATACAGTGAATGAATCGGAAACAATACTAATATAGCCGATCATTTTTAGTATAGTTGTCTCTTAGGATAGCCGGCGTCAGTTACGGACGGTTCATGGCCATGCGTTGTAGGTTAATCTGCCAACGTATATTCAGGACCGTTGGTGATAGGTAGGAGGGGAGAGATTTAAATGAGAAAACGTTAGCAGCGGACAACAGACGCTAGCAATCCGGTGCGAATTCAGTCGCGTACGAGTGTGGTGTAAGTGGGAGTACAGAGAAGTGTTGTGTCAGTTTCCTAGAAATGATCTAGTTGTTTTAGTGGATATAGCGCTCCATTATTTTGTATCAAGAATAAATTGGGTATATAAAACAATTAAAAAAAAGAAATAATTAAAACTATATGTGATTCGGTGAACCACACCCGTTTCCTGAAAGAGGATCACCTACCAGACTGAGCGCGTCGGGACAACAAAGTTACAAAAGGTGATCGTTTAGACTAAGCACGCGTAGTGTACAATCGCGAACTTTTGACATACGGCTCTTTCTTACATCACAACTGACTTCTTAGTAACAAGCAACGTGCGGAAATGTGCAGCAGTGTTAATATCGCAGTTATCACTGATTATGAAGGGATTATAGACTGGTGTGAATTGGTCGCAGGTTTGGAAACTACAAAAAAAATACATGACGAAATACTTGATTCAATTGCCGGTCCCAGTGGCCGCGCGGTCTAAGGCGTAGGTCTGCGGCCGCTCGCCTGCTGAGATCGTGGGTTCGAATCCCACCGGGGGCATGCATATCTGTCTGTTGTGTGTTGTCAGGTAGAGGTCTCTGCGACGAGCTGATCACTCGTCCAGAGGAGTCCTACCGACTGTGACGGGTCGTTGTGTGTGATCTAGAAACCTCAAGAATGAGGAGGCCATGGCCCGCGTTGGGCCGCAGCGCCTCAGGAAAAAAAAAAACCCTTGATTCAGTTGCGTCGTTGTTGGTTCTAACAAACCTTCTAACATATTTTCGGGTTTTTGAGGGTAAGGTATTTCCTGACTTTCTGAACCATGGCTAGCTTCCAAAATAAGTTCACTAATGTATACAGTTAATTAACAAGGGCGCAGTAAGCTATTAGAGGGCTCTGAGATTTGACTGTGTTTTTTGCGGGTAACCAGGAAGTCTCTCAAAGAAGGGCATATGGCACTTTACATTCGGGCTACAGATCTTCCGCATATGGTAAAATGGACAGAACCCATTTTATCTACAGCTTTGTCCGCGGGCAGTTAAACGAGAAGGAAACATATTTCTGAACACCCTATTGCATTCTGTATGCGTCACATCAAGTACCACTCAACAGGAAAAGTGGATGTCACACAGCAGTGGTTTCGCGCTTCCAGCCCATAATTCTTCCTGTAGTGTTTTATGAGGCACAAATGCGGCAGCGCGACACCAGTACCAGTTATTCAGCGAAGGTGTGGTTGCGCAAGGACTCTCCACATACACCGTACAACATACTCGAATTATTAACGCCTTTCTATATGCAGAAAAGAATGACGTTTCGGCTCAGGAATTCCGTCTTCCGAAGAAATTCACAGTGTCACAACATACATAAAAAAGAAACTATTTGAACATAAATAACATAGATAGTAAGAGCAGGACTGACCTTCGATAAGGATCGTCAACTAACCACACAAGACGAAACTTGTTCCTCCGGTTACATACACAGGACCAGTATTAACTACAGTTAAAAAAATAAAGTGGGAAATCAGAAGAAAAGAGCACGATCAATAGCAGAGGTACCAGCAACACTGTAGACCATGGCAATATATATATAAATCTTTCAAAATGGTAAGATATTTTAACATAAAATTTGTTAAAAATATTAAGCTATTTTGGTTGGAGGATCGTCTTTTTACATACGACAAACAACAAACAGAATAATCTAAAATGGTCAATATTTTTCTCAGTTTCGTCCGAATATTCGGTACAGAAAGGCCTCATTGAATGTTGCAGGTACGTTGCTGACAGCCGCAACGTAGAACGAAAGAACGTAAAGGGAACTTATTTTCCATAAGAATGAGTTTAAATTAGCTACCAGTCTGGCCGATGCAGATCTCGCCAGTTGCCAGTAAAAAAAAAAAAAAAATGAATCCGAGTGAGGGTAACAAGTGCGGAAACTTTCGTCACTAAAGTTTATCAACGTTAAAGCGAAACAAGGCTCCTCGGGCTGTAAGACAATTCACGCTTTTTGATATAAATATCGAACTCTATATGACAGGAAGCTCACAACTACTACGATATACTACTGCCGCTGAGATGGCAATCTCAGACAGACATGCAATGCCGTGAACTGATATGGTCAGTGAAAATCTTTCGCCTAAAGAACCGTGTCGCTGCGAATGAGATTAACTACATTAACTCCAGATCATAACTGTCATCGGAGAAGAGGGGGAGGGGAGAAGGGTATTAAGTTGCCTAGTTACAAACGGGTTATACATGACACTGTCCCTTCAGAATGTTCCTGTTAGTCGAGTCAAGATTTTCAAAGCTAATCCTAAGGTCTCATGCATGTCATGAAGATGCACCATTTCACGGTGGGAAGTGGCACAAAGACAGCTTGGAACAAGTCTATGTCCACAACGTCATACTTGGAGAGGATGAATAAGAAATGCAGACAAAACATCACTGGAGCTTTCAGTGTTTGTCGACAACAATCACTTATGCAGAAAAACAAGTAGAGGCATATGCGAATTCCATATTCAGTTCTTCCACCTAGTTGGTAGAGACTTGGTCAGGCTTCAGATGCGGTGAGAAATCTTCACTCAGCGTGAGGTGGTACTTTGTTACCAACATTTCTTCTTGAACGGCTTAACCCTTGAAGATGAGACCGATAGGTTGTTTCGAAACGTGGGTAATTAGGCTAACTACCGGCCTACGCTGCGTATTATTCCACAACAGCGAAGATATTACTTGGTAAAGAACAGGCAGTGGGTCCTTCGTTTCAGTCACTAGCGGTTACTAGAAACGGTGTGTAGGCGCCGCCTCCTCTCAAAAAACGAAATGTCTTGAAACAAAAGCAACTCAAAACCACAGCGAATGTTGGAGGCGAGTGAACAAAATTTTGCTTCGAAATTGGTTGCTTCTAGATTCAAAGCTGGGACCTAAGACTGCATGCATACATAATGCATACTTTCCCCCAATATGTTGATGGAAGGAATAGCCTGTTGACGGTTTTATCATGAGCCAAAACATGCAGTGGTGTAACCTAAAGAAGTTACATCGATATAAACATTTGCGATGACTGGACTGAAATATAGTTAAATTTATATCCTGATAATGTTTGTGGTTTTTTCTTGCCTCCGGAAAAGAAAAGGAAAATGCTTTGCATTAAGACATGGTAACTGTATTCGCCGGCACTAACAATTTATTAATCACCACTACATATGTACAGGAAAAACTTTCATTCCAAGAACAACACAAAATAGGATATTCTTTCTTATAATAATACCGACTAGATACACTAATTTCTGAAATTTATTTTTGGAATAAAACTCTACATGTTTCGGACAGTTCCTCTGTTCATCATCAGGAGTTTTTCACTGTACACACAGCGTTGGTATATGGCATACAGGTTACAGTCACAGCTCATGAGGAGGATCAGGATGGAACCAGTTCCGTCCTGATCCTGCTGGCAAGCTGGCAGCAAACATGTATGTAATATACAATTGCTGTGTGTACAGTGAAAAACTACTGATGATGGACAGAGGAACTGTCCGTAACATGTAGAGTTTTATTCCAAAAAAATTCAGAAATTAGTGCATCTAATCGGTTTGGTTATAAGAATATATCACGATGCACGTTAACCTGAACGTCAGGATATTCTTCATGTTGTGTTGTTACTTAACTCATCAACAAATTTTCCGGTAATAAATCATATATTAAAAAATGATAAAGTGAAATATATTGAATTTAAAGAAAAAGTGCAAAGCATTGCAGAGTAAATGTTGTACATTATAGGCTTAGTGAAATCTACAATATTTATTTGAACACCATGTTAACATGGGAAATAATTAAACACAGAAATGGAACTTGTGGCTGTTACTCTGTGATAGCTTAGCACTACTACTGTACAACAAGACGTGTATCGCTACAATATACCAGTATCTTGTGACAGATTAGCACAACAACTGTAACAACAAGAGGTATGTCATTACAATAAACAAGTATCTTGTGATAGCTTAGCACTACTAGTGTAACAACAAGAGGTGTCTCCCTACAATAAACCAGTATCTTGGGATAGCTTTGCACTACTACTGTAACATCAAGAGGTGCGTCCCTACAATAAACCAGTATCTTGTGATAGGTTAGCATTACTACTGTAACAAGAAGAGGTGTGTCCCTACAATAAACCAGTATCTTGTGAAAGCTTAGCATTACTACTGTACCAACAAGAGGTGTGTTCCTATAATATACCAGTAACTGAAGACAGCTTAGCACTACTACTGTAACAACTACAGGTGTGTCCATACAATATACCAGTATCTTGTGATAGCTTAGCACTACTACTGTAACAAGAAGAGGTGTGTTCCTATAATATACCAGTAACTGAAGACAGCTTAGCACTACTACTATAACAACTACAGGTGTGTCCATACAATATACCAGTATCTTGTGATAGCTTAGCACTACTACTGCAACAACAACATGTGTGTCCCTACAATAAACCAATGTCTTGTGAAAGCTTAGCACTAGTACTGTAACAACAAGACGTATGTACCTACAATGAACCAGTAACTTGTGACAGCTAAGCACTACTCCTGTAACAAAAAGAGGTGTGTCCCTATAATATACCAGTAACTTGTGATGGCTTAGCACTACTACTGTAACAACAAAGGGTGTGTCCCTACAATAAACCAGTATCTTGTTATAGCTTAGCACTACTACTGTGACAGCAAGAGTGTGTGCCTACAATTAACCGGTATCTTGTTATAGCTTAGCACTACTACTGTAACAGCAAGAGTGTGTCCCTACAATAAATCAGTATCTTGTGATAGCTTAGCACTATTACTGTAACAAAAAGAGGTGTGTCCCTACAATATACTAGTAATTTGTGACAGCTTAGCACTACTATTGTAACAAAACAGGTGTGTCCCTACAACAAACCAGTAACTTGTGATAGATTAGCACTACTACTGTAACAAAAAGAGGTATGTCCCTAAAATAAACCAGTATATTTTGATAGCTCAGCACTACTACTGTACAAGAGGCGTGTCCCTACAAGGTACCGGTAACTTGTGACAGCTTAGCACTTCTACTGTAACAACAAGAGGTGTGTCCCTACAATAAAACAGTATCTTATGATAGTTGAGCAGTACTACTGTAACAAAAGGAGGTGTCCCTACAAAATACCAGTATCTTTTGATAGCTTAGCACTACTACCGTAACAACAAGAGGTGTGTCCCCACAATAAACGAGTATCTTTTCATAGCTTAGCACTAATACTGTAACAACAAGAGGTGTGTTCCTAAAATAGACCAGTATCTTGTGATAGCTCAGCACTACTACTGCAACAACAATAGGTTTGTCCCTACAATATGCCAGTAACTTGTGACAGCTTAGCACTATTAATTTAACAACAACAGGTGATTCCCTACAATAAACCAGTAACTTTTGATAGTTTAGCACTACTACTGTAACAAAAAGAGGCGTGTCCCTACAATATACCAGTATATTGTGATAGCTCAGCACTACTACTATAACAACAACAGGTGTGTCTCTACAATATACCAGTAACTTGTGACAGCTTAGTACTACTACTACTGTAACAACAACTGTTGTGTACCTACAATAAACCAGTAACTTGTGATAGCTCAGCACTACTACTATAACAACAACAGGTGTGTCTCTACAATATACCAGTAACTTGTGACAGCTTAGTACTACTACTGTAACAACAACTGTTGTGTACCTACAATAAACCAGTAACTTGTGATAGCTTAGCACTACTACTGTAACAACAAGAGGTGTGTCCCTACAATATACCAGTATCTTGTGATAGCTTAGCACTACTACTGTAACAACAAGAGATGTGTCCCTAAAATAAACCAGTATCTTGTGATAGGTTAGCACTACTACTGTAACAACAAGAGGTGTTTCCCTACAATAGAAAATTATCTTGTGATAGCTTAGCAATACTACTGTAACAACAAGAGGTGTGCCCCTACAATAAACCAGTAGCTCGTGATAATTTAGCATTACTACTGTAATAACAAGAGGTGTGTCCCTACAATGTATCAGTATATTGTGGTAGCTCAGCACTACTACAGTAACAACAAGAGGTGTGTCCCTACAATATTCCAGTATATTGTGATAGCTCAGCACTACTACTGTAACAACAAGAGGTGTGTCCCTACAATACACCATTATGTTGTGATAGTTTATCACTACTACTGTAAAAACAAGAGGTGTGTCCCTACAATATACCAGTATCTTTTGATAACTTAGCACTACTACTGTAACAACAAGAGGTGTGTCCCTACAATATACCAGTATCTTGTGATAGTTTATCACTACTACTGTAACAACAAGAGGTGTGTCCCTACAATATACCAGTAACTTGTGACAGCTTAGCACTACTACTGTAACAAAACAAGTGTGTCCCTACAATATACCAGTAACTTGTGACGGCTTAGTACTACTACTGTAACAACAAGAGATGTGTCCCTACAATATACCAGTATCTTGTGATATCTCAGCACTACTACTATAACAACAACAGGTGTGTCCCTACAATATACCAGTAACTTGTGACAGCTTAGCACTACTACTGTAACAACAAGAGGTGTGTCCCTACAATATTCCAGTATCATGGTCAGTGATGGAAGCAGAGTATTAAAGAGGACATATTGACAATACTGATTGGGGATGACGGACCTCTTCACAAGGGGGATACCGAAACTTCAATACATTTCTTTTCGAGTTGCTCTGCCAATTCAAGATGATGATGAGTGCACGCACCTGAGCTGTTAGTAACGCGAACAGGCGTGACTCTTTTCTGAAATTACATTTGTAGGAATAAACTTGTGTGAGGACGTTCGTTAAGCGATATGAGAGATTCTCACGTCTGTCAGCTATAAAATTTACTGTATTCCGGTATATTCCAACGTGTACTTTTGTATAAAAGCATCGACGTTTGAGGAGAACCTGCCGCCTGCCAACTTGACTTCCAGACTTTATGCAGCAGGTTTCTGCGCAATTTTGGAAAATAATATTTTCTATCCAACTCTTGACTACTCAACTACATGCAGCAAATTCCTTCTTGAGAACATAACATGTCCTCAGTTAGTCAAGAAATTCCATACATTTTAGGGAACCTGAAGGTTCATTACAGGGCTTACAACAGCCCCTCACTTGACCCTTTCCCGAGCTGAAGTTATACATTCCATGCCTCCCCATTTCACTTCTTGAAGATCCAGCTTAATATTATCCTACCATCTACGCCTAATTCTTCCAAGTGGCCTCTTTCCAATAGATCCACCCACCAAAACCCTGTGGCACCCATCTTCTCTCCCATACGTGCTACATGCCTCTCTCATCTCACTCCTCAGGATTTGATCACCCGAATTATATTTGGTGTGTAGTTCAGGCCATAAAGCTTCTCGCTATTTAGTCTTCTCCGCTCCCTTGTTACATCGTCTTCCTTAGGCCTGAACATCCTCCTCAGCATCCTGTTCTCGAACACCCTCAGCTTACGCTCCCTCCTCAATGTCAGAGACCAAGTTTCACACCCATACAAAACAACAGGCAAATTATGGTTCTATATATCTGGATCTTTACATTTTTGGATAGCAAACTGGAAGACAAAAGCGGAAAACAATATTCTTGGATATTTTAAAATTCAGATTTTGGGTTTTCTGTATTGTTTTCGCGAACTACTCTCACCCTTCCCTTTATTATCAACAGCAGGATTACATCCACAAAACCCCGTCATTTTGCATGACAACCTTCGGCTCGAACCTCACTACTCTTACAGTCCTCTGTTACGTAACCAAATGAACACTGACACCATCACTTTTCTGACTGCAGGAACACACTGATCTACGCGCACACGACTTTGTGCACTCTCGCGACTTGTTACGTCATCCTTGGTTCGCTAACCTAATCAACCATTATAGCTGGAGACTTTGTGGGATGGATCCTGCTATACCTGGTTTTTAAAGAAGAACCGCTGGTGGTCATTCTTAGGCTGTATCAGCGGGAAGAAGGCACTGCAGTCCGTACAACGAATATGACATAATCCATTTGGTTGACACTTTGTGCAACTATAAGTGTGTAAACAACTGAATTAATGTGAATAAGAAACAAACGCCTTTCAACAGACACTTCACAATGATAAACAAAGAGTGAAAATACTTCTGAATCCAATGCTCCCCCATTTCCGAAATAGTATGGCTTTTTGTTAGATTCCAAGGCCTTGTTTGGTTTTCCTTTGGTAGGAAAAACATGTAGATGGAATGAAGATGAGTATTGAGCTCTGGTGGAATGATACTGGCATGGAAAACAGAACTATTTTTGAAGCAAACCTGCCCCACAAATCTGACAGGGACCGACCTGGGATCGAATCCGGGCCTCGCAGTGAGGCCGGCGACTAACCGCCTGAGCCGTGATACGAACTTCCATGAAAATTACTCTAAATTCTGTCTCGTGCTCTTACGTCAGGCATTGCAGTCAAGTCTGTGGGTTTCTTAATGCACCGAATCTTGTACAGGATAGCACCTCTGACCTGGTGATTGAATGAAAGGTGGACATTCGTGCGACGTAGGGGTATTGGAGTGACGAAGAAAGAATTGCTTGGCGCTGGAACAGCCATTTGTTACAAGCTAAACGAAGAGAAAATCAGGCCTGACGTTGGTAACCAATTAAGGATTTCTACCATTCCATTGTAGTCCGTGATAGGGAGGTAGACTTACGATGTAGAGGTTAGAGAGGTCAGCTCTTGCGGTCCGTCAACATGTGACGTAAGCGTTGCCCATGGCAATGTTCCACATGGTGTGAGCTGACACAACAGTAAATTGGATGGGAAATTGTGTGGCCAAAATGCCATGTTGGGTAACTTATATGTTACAAATTATATCGAAGCATATCACTGCATCACCATCTTCATCCGTCACGAGTGAAGCCTCGATAGACCTGTTTCGGCCTCGTCTATTAGTCTCTTCCAAAGTCTTCCAAGTCGACTTCGTCCATTTGGTCTACAATTCAGCATTATTTTTGGCACCCTGCTGTTCATTCTTGTTACATGTAGTAAACAATTTGATTTGTCATCCCGCTCTGCATTCAAACGTAAGACTACGAGGTAGCCCCGCCCAATACATGGTAACTTACGGCAATATACAGTATACTATAATGTACTATACACATATAGATTAGTTTGTATGGCTTGCTCTGTATTAGAATGATTGAGATCTCATCAACAAAGTCCATTTGCATATTGTATAAACTATTGAAGCTAAATGTACAACCCGATGATGGCCATTAGATGGGCCGAAACATGTAGTTGTAGTTGCTAACTTGATTACCATTATTAGCTAATAAAGTTTAGTCGTCTTTTGACTAATTATCTACTTTACTTTAAGGTTGCATCTCAGTTTCTCGGCAAGTGGTTCTACTTTCAACTCTTCCAGATTTTCTTCAATCAGCATGTCACTTCTTACAACAAAACCTCATATCATCATCATTTTAAATGTCGAATTGGCTGATGATAATTTCAGTACGAACTTTAATGTACATTTGCTTTAAATTTAAATTATTTCAAACTTCTGCTTTTATTAAGTACAATTTTAAACGTGGGCCCGGTAGCTCAGTCGGTATAGCGACTGACTACGGGCTGGACAGTCCGGGATCGAATGCCGGTGGGCACAAGATTTTCCGCCCGTCCAGACCGGCCCTGGGGCCCGTCCAACCTCCTGTACAATGCGTACCGGGTCTTTCCCGGGGGTAAATTGCGGCCGGGGCGTGCTGCTGACCACTCACCCCCTTCTAGTGCCGCTGTCATGGAAGTGTAGAGCTATACCTCTACCCTCTTTCTGGGCCACACCGGGCCTGTAACGGGATCATTTTACCTTTAGCTTTATATTTTTAAACACAGCTGGTGTAAATATATTTCAGATTTTCTTTTGCTTCCTGTAGACGCGAGAATTCCATTTACCTGTACCTGGAATGCAGGTTGTGCACATAAGAAGGCAATATTGTCTCTGCTTGCACCTTGACGGCAAAGAGGAGGAAGAGCAGAGTTATGGCACCACACATTCTTCTCCTCGGCTATAGATGGAAGTGCGCGGACATCTTCACACCCCGTGTGCGACAAAGGATCCCACTAAAAACTGAAACGGGCGCTACGTGTACCCCACAGCCGTCTGGGTGCTTTGCAGAAGAAAAGAATTTTTTTTGCTTCTTCTTTTACAGAATTGAATTTCATGCATAACGTGTAGAAATTGTGGGAAAAACCTTAGTGTTAATTTACGTTCATGGCGGGGTCATCGTTTCAAATTTTAGGGTTGCATGCAAAATGTTATAGATTTAAATGTGATATAATTTGTCTTTTTAAAACTAATACGTCTTCAGCGGGTGATAAAATCGAGAAGAATGAGATGGGCTGGGCATGTGGCGCGTATGGGTGAGGAAAGGGGGGTGTATAGGGTCTTAGTGGGGAAACTGGAGCGAAAGAGACCACTGGGGAAACCTGGGCATAGATGGGTAGATAATATTAGGACGGATCTCCAGGAGGTGGAATGTGGGTATGTGGACTGGATTGGGCTGGCTCAGGATAGAGACAGGTGGCGGACGCTTGTGAGTACGGTAATGAACCTTCGGGTTCCGTGAAATGCGGGGAATTTCTTGACTAGCTGCAAACCAGTTAGCTTCT